>Ga0207667_10000474_pt1 | contig 53654 bp, 48 predicted proteins | sample KBSCornC52_FD_184301 | JGI IMG/M metagenome (GOLD analysis project Ga0207667, IMG submission 184301) | Corn rhizosphere microbial communities from Kellogg Biological Station, Michigan, USA - KBS Corn C5-2 (SPAdes) (version 2) | ecosystem: Host-associated > Plants > Roots > Rhizosphere > Soil ... | reverse complement strand
CCTGAAACGAAACGGGGACCCTGGCTGGCTAACTCTCGGCCGCGGCTTTGAGCGCCTGATCTTCTTGGAGGCGGGCTGGCATGCTGCAGCCGCCCATTTTTCCAAGGGAGATGTGATCAATCCTTAGGAGCTGCGGCGCGGCAGCCCCAGTGTAATGAGTCCTCAGCGCGGCCTGGATCGCAGAAGCTTCTGTTGCGGGTCCAGGCCAGCCTGGGCTTTCACGTTTCGTCCCTCGTTGGGTCTCCGAATGACTTCGCATGCGAAGTCATTCTGGAGCGAGCGAAGGGGGCGAGCGCTTGCAAGCGACGGCCGAGGTTCCTGGGCAGCCACGAGATGTGCGGATGCGCGGATCGTCGGCAGGCTCGCTGCCAGAGCGGTCGCTCGGGCTTACGGCTTGGCGGGGGCGGGGGGCGGTGCGTTGTCGGGCTCGGGCATCGGGGGGTGACCGGAGGGCATTGCCGGCGGTGGCATGCCGGGCAAGCCGGGGGGCATGCCGGGCAACGCGCCTGGCGGGCGGCGCGACAGCTTGGGCGCCAAGGCCTTGAGCTTGCCCTGCAAGTCCGGGTCGTTCTCGGCCATGGCGGCTTCGCGCAGCGTGCGACCGAGCGCGGGCCAGACTTCTTTGCGGTGGCTCAAGCCGTCCAGCTCCGCGAAGGTGGCGTTGCGCGTCTTCAACGGACCAAATTGCAAAAACTGGCTCAGGTAGCGGAGGGACGCGCGGTTGACCCGCGAATACGCCTGCATCACCTGCTGATCGGGGTCCAGCGGCGCCGCTTCCAACCCCTTGCCCTTGTCCGCGAGCCGGTCCGCCAACGCCGCCTTGCCGGCAGAGCCGATCGGCCGCGTGCGCGGCAACGTGCTGAAAGCAGGCGGCTTGGCGCCGGGCGCGCCGCTAGCGGCAGGCGTCGCCTTGTGCTCCGCCTGCGTCTTTTCCATGAAGGCGTTGCGCAATTTCTCCGAGGCGGCTTCGGTGGCGAACGCAAGCTCGGCGGCGGCGTGAACCAGCACTGCTTCCGCTTCACCCTCGGGCTTGGCGGCGGCGGTCTTCATGGTGGTGAGGGCGGCCTGCGCGTTCTTGCACAGCTCGAGCTCGTCGGCCTTTTTCAGCAGCGGCTCACACGAAGGCAGGTCGGCGGTGTCGGACCAACGCTTGCTCCATTCCTTGAGCGCGGTCGCAAGCCGTTGGCCGTCGGCGTAGCGATCGCCCGGCGGCTTCTTCTTCGCGTCGGCTAGCGCCTTCTCGGCTTTCGCCTTGGCGTCTTCTTCCTTCTTCTTGCTGCAACCGCCGACGCTACCGGCCACGCTGAGCGCCAGCGCCAGCACGGCGCCGTTCGCTAGCCAAGATTTGTAAGACCAATCTGCCACTAGAACACTCCTCGCCAATTCGGGCCGTAGAACCCGAAGGCCCCCGACACCTCTTGCATGAAATCCAAGAGCCCCTGGTAGTTCTTCACGCGGTTCGCGAAGCGTTGGGACTTGACCACCGGCTCTCCGGTCGCCGTTTTGGCATAGGTGAACCCGCCGGTCACGGGGTCTATTCCGGTCGTCTCATAAGCGGCCTCGGTCAGGATGTTCATCCAGTCCAGCATCCGGGCGCCAATGCCACGGTCGACGTCCTGGCCGTCGACTTTTTCCGTGCCGTAGCGGTGGGCCACGTAGCTCTGCCCGCTCAGCGGATCGACCCAGGTGGCTTGATCGGCGGCCGGGAACAGCGGCGCGGAATTGGTGCCGAGCCGGAAGATGCGCATCATGTCGATCCAGTCTTCTTTGTAGCTCTCGGGCAAATTCACGAGCGCGGAGAAGACCAAGAACTTTTGCACCTCGAAGCCGACCTCCGGATCGATGGCCACCGACTGCGCGGGGGCGCTGTCGTCGATGGTGTTTTCGGTGGGGTACTCTTTGCAGATGACCGAGCCGGAGCGCCGCCAGCAAACCTCGGGACCGTCCTTGGGCCAGAACGAGCGGTAGCCCATGCCGGCGCTCGGGCTCATGTCGTCTTGCACGACGGGGTTGCCGCTGCCGTCGGTCTCGACGCGCCAGCCGAGCGACGTCGCGTCTTCGGTCAAGGCGGCCGCGACGAGCCGTCGCACGCCGTCGGGGAAGATGGTGGCAAAGCTGATGTTGCGGTAACGGCCGTCGGCAAAGTCGTCACGGCTGGTGCTGATGAAACGATCTTCGCAGTCGGTCAGCATGTCCGCCACGAGCGTCTTGTCGTAGTACGAGCCGACCCAGGCGTCGTACTGCACCGCGTAGTAGCCCTTGGTGCGGTCCAGCTGGTTGAACAGCGGACGCCCGCCGAACAACAGATCGCTACCGATGCCCTGCGAGCCGTCGGGCACCAGCATTTGGATGCCGCCCGTCTGCGGGGCGTCGTTGATGAACAGCTGCTGATCGGTGGAGCGGAATACCTGAAAACCGCCGGGGGAATCGACGTTGCGCGGGTCGAAGCCGCCGTCCAAGAAGTGCGCGCCGGTGGTCGGGCGCGTCAGCATGCGCGCGAAATGGTCGAACACCATCGAGGTGGCGATGGCGTTCGACTTCAGCATGCCGTCGTCTTGGGTGGTGGCGTCGAGCAGGTTGGTGGCGCTGAACAGCTCGCTGTACAAGCCGAAGCCTTTGCTGATCTCTTTCAGCTTGGCGTTGTAGCGGGTGTAGCCGCGCATGAACGCATTCTTCAGGCTGAAGAACGAGCGGTTGCGCCGGTAGTTGTCCCACAGGTGCCCGTCTTCGAAGCTGTTGATCATGAAGTTTGCGATCTCGTAGGCGTCGGCGCCGTTGTCGTCGCGCAACACGGCAAGGTTGCCGATGTCGGCGTACTCGTCGGAGCCGAACATGTACGGGCGGCGCACGCGGCCCCGCGAGTCGAACTTGCGCGGGTCACCGCCGAACGCGCCGAACGCTTGCTGGAAGCCTGGCGCGTCGAGCTGTAGCTCGGAGTACGAGACGTAGTCGTTCTTCAGGCCCTCGCATTGCGTGCCGTTGACGATGTGGCCGTCGAACACGGGGCTGTAGTTGCCGTCGCGATCGGCGTCCCAACCGGGAGGGGGAGAGGTGTCCACCTCGTGGCAGTCGTGGGCCAGATTCAGGCGCTGCCCCAGCTGCGAATAGTGGAAAAACGGGCTCGATGCGTTGTTGTCGCGGTACCAGGGCCCGCCGATGCCGCCGAAGCTGCTGTCGATGAGCTCGCTGATGGTACGTCCGTTGTTGGTGCAGGCGCGGGTGCCGTTCTTGCCGGGCGGGCAGCTGACGCTCGGATCGTCGACCACGTCCGTCACGTCGCCGTAGCCGAAGCGGATGGCGGCGCGGTCGTAGGCGCCGATGCCCACCGCCTCTTGGGTCAGATCACCCGGGTAGTCCATGACCGAGGTGTGCTCCCACATCCAGAGCAGCCCATCGCGTTCGCGATCGGTGACAGGATCGCGCCAGCGCGGGCCGACGCAGGTCGAGCCGTCGGTGGTGGGCTCGGTGCAGTACTTGGTCTCGGCGCCGTCTTGGGTGCGGAGCTGCCAATACTGAGGGTGGAAATTCAGCGCGTCGAAGCTGCCGGTGAACACGTGGCGTAGGCCCATCGAGTGACCGAGCTCGTGCAAGATGACGCCGAAGGTCAGGTGGCGACGGATGTAGTCGTGCCACTTCTGGTTCCGGTTCATCACGTCCGAGCTGCTGGCGTTGTCCGGCAACGGGAACTTCTGGGCCATGATCCGGGCCCAGTCGTCGACGCTGATCGGCTCCGGCGCGTTGACCATGCAGTGGCCGTCCTGCGCCATCTGGTTCTCGCGCATCCTGTCCAGCTCGGCCTTGAACGCGACCGCGTTTCCGCGTAGCGGAGAGGCCAAATCGAGGGTAGCGCTGGAAGGGGGCGTCGCCGGATTGACCCCGCCCAGCCGCAGGTAGGGGTTCGTCGTCAGCTTGGTCTCGATCGACGTGTCGCGCGTTTGCAACAGGCGCGCCTTGGCGCCGGTGTTGCCGCTGCCGAGCGCGGCGGCGCCCAGCTGGCTGCGCGTCTGATCGCTGGCCCAGTCGATCAGATCCCTCTGCTTCATGTCGGGCAACGTCTTCAGCGCGTCGCCGGTTTGCAAGCTGCGGTCGATGCTGGCCAGTCGCCGATCGACCTGCGCGTCGTCGAGCAGCGGCGAGCCGTTCAGGCGCGGGGTGGGCGCGCGGGTGCTAGCCGCCAGGTAGTCGTTCAGGTAGCGGCCGCTGGAGACGTCGTCGTTCGAGATTTCACCCAGGTACCAACGCATCTGATCGACGGCCAGCTGCGTGCGCACGTCGGTGACGGCGTTCCAAATGTTGACGCTGGCCGCCACCACTTCACCCGTGAGCGGGTCGATGGCGTCGGCCAAGATGCCCCAGGGCGACGGCACCTGCGGGTTTTGGATGACGTTGGTGATGTTGTAACGAAGATCGCCGATGCGCGCCTTCAGGCCGACTCCGCCGCACTCGGGGGCGTCGCCCTCGACCACCGGGTTGTGGCAGAACACGAACACGTTCTGCGGCTCGTTCTTCAGCACGTCTTCTTTGGCTTCGCTGGTCGGGTACAGGGCCTTGCAAGCCGCGATTTCTTCGTCGCTTTGGCTGGGTCCCGTCTGCGAGACGCGCAAGCACTCGGTGTAGCGCGCGGTCAAAATGGCGTGTCTGAGCGCCACGTCCCACTGGCTCACGGCGTCGCGCACGCTCTCCCACAGCGTCGGATCGCTGTCCGGGCCGTAGTAAAACGGCGTCGTTCGGATCGCTCGCTTGCTGAAGGGCATCGTGCAGGCATGCACGAACTTGTCGCAACGCGAGCCGCCGCCCACCGAGTCGCATTCGTCGGCGGTCCCGGTGACGGTTGGCGTGTCGCGGTCAGGATCGGCGCCGGGCGGGGTGGTGGCTTCGGTGTTGCAGGGCACGAGCGCGCCCTGAGCGTCGCGGGCGTGCGACGCTTGCCAAATGTTGTGACGCGAGGCGAAGCGGTGCCACTCGTCGTCCACGATGCCGTAGTTGCGCTGGTAGCCGCGGCGCTCGGCGGTGGTGAACATGCCGAACATGTCCATGCGCGTGCCGTCCCAGTCCACGGGCTGATAGTCGCGATCCTCCACCTTGCGGAACGAGAGCCGCACCTTCACTTCGACCGGGTTGCAGTCGGCGATGGGCGCGCCGCCATTGAGGACGTCGGGCGAGAAGAAGCAGGCGGGGAAAGAGCCGAACGGCGTCTGTAGAATCTGTGGCTCGACGTACACCTTGTTGGTGATGTCGAAGTAGCCGGTCTTGGCGTCGAAAACCGGCGCGTCGGGGTCACTGGGGTCTTTGACCGAGTAGGCGACGGGCTCATAAACGAGCGGCTCGTCGGCGAAGATCTTCAGCGCCGCAAGCGTGTCCAGATCGTACGCCGTCGTGATCAGGTTCTGCGACCAGTCGACGCGCATGAACTCGCGCTCGTACCAGGGGCGGTCGGTGTCGTTCTCGACCACGACGTTCAGATCTTCGCCGGTTTGCGGGTTGTAGTCCCGGCGCACGTCGAAGTGCTTTTCGATCTTGAAGGCGGCGGCGACTTGCCCGGTATTCGTCTCTTCGATGCCGTTGCCGGTCGCGCCCTCGATGCGCTCGTAGGCCAAGCGGGCAATCAGCTTGTCTTCGGTGATCTCCCAGCGGACGCGCGCGGTAGTCTGAGCGTAGCTGGCGGTGAACAGGCCGCTCTGCGACGCGCCGTAGTCCACGTCGGCCACGGTGGGCCGGTAGTAAAACTGCGGGTCGTCTTGATCGTCGGTCAGTGAGGCGCCGACGAAGAAGCTCTTCTGTAAGGCTTCGGGTTGAACTCGGTTGATCGGCGCGCGCTCGGACGCGCAACCGTTCAGCAAAGCCAACAAGGAAAATGCCACGGACCAGCGGACGCTTCGGGTCATGCGGGAGCTCCTCGCGCGCGGCGCCTGCGTGTGCAGGCTGGCCGTGCCGCGTGCAGCTTACCCCGAAGCAATCGCGGAGACCCCCACGATTTCCTCTCCGATTAAAGAGAATTTTAGGCTTTTAGCGCTCGAGCCGCACTTCGACGGCGCGAGCGTGGGCGTCGAGCCCCTCGGCGCGGGCGAAAGCGGCGATGGCGGTGGCTTGGTCGGCGAGCGCAGACGCTTCGTAGGTGATGAGCGAGGTCCGCGCGAGAAAGTGATAAACCCCCAAGGGTGAGCCGTAGCGCACCGCTCCGCCCGTGGGCAAGACGTGCGAAGGACCAGCCACGTAGTCGCCTACGCCCTCGGGTGTCATCGGACCGACGAAGATGGCACCGGCGCGCAACACGCCCCGCGCCACTTCAGCCGGTTCACTAGTGTGCACCGCAACGTGCTCGGCTGCCACCAGGCTCGCCACACGCGAAAGCTCTACTCGCTCACGAACGACGAGCGCCAAGCCATTCGCGTTCAACGACGCTTCGGCGATGGCGCGGCGTGGCAGATCTGCCAACTGCCGAGTCAATTCGGCCCGCACCTTGTCGACGAACGACTCACTCTGGCAGAGCAGCAGCGCGTAGGCGGCTTCGTCGTGCTCGGCTTGCGACAGCAAATCTGCCGCAACCCAGCGCGGGTTGGCTTGCTCGTCGGCGATCACCAAAATTTCGCTGGGGCCCGCCAGACCGTCGATGTCGACTTCGCCGAACACCAGGCGCTTGGCCGCGGTCACGTACAGGTTGCCGGGGCCCACGATTTTGTCGACGCGCGGCACGCTTTCGGTGCCGAAGGCCAAGGCCGCGATGGCTTGCGCGCCGCCCGCGTCCAAAATTGCCGTCACCCCTGCCAGGTGCGCGGCGGCTCGCACCTCCACGCTGACCTGCGGGCAAGCCAAGATCACTTCTTCGACGCCGGCCACGCGCGCGGGGATGGCGGTCATCAGCACGCTGGAGGGATAGTTGGCTTTGCCACCCGGGGCGTACACGCCGGCGCGGCTTACCGGCAGCACGCGGCTCTCGAGCGTGATGCCCTCTTCCGTGTACGAAAAGCCGAGCAGGTGCCGCTTCTGTTCTTCGTGGTAGCGACGCACGCGCTTGGCCGAAAGCTCCAACGCCTGGCGCACGAGCGGAGGCAGCGCGGCGAGCGCGCCTTCGCCGTCGTAGTCGCGCACCAACAGCTGCGCGGGCCGACGACGCTCGTGCTTCTCGACGTAGGCCAGCACCGCCGCGTCGCCCTGGCTGCGCACGGCCGCCAAAATCTCCTTCACCGCGGGCTCGACGCGCTCGAGATCACTCTCGCCGCGTCGCGTGAGGCGCGCCAACGTCGCCGCAAAGTCCGGGCTTTGCGCGTCCACGGAACGGTAGTTGAAGCTCATGTCCAATGTCCGGCTTTGACCGCAGCCGGATCGTACTCGCGAATCTTGGGCACGAGCGCCTCGCGGAACACTTGTTCGTCGTCCACGTCCAGGCCACGATCGGGGAAGCCTTTGGCCACTTCCATGCCGATGGCCAGAATGCGTAGGAACATCGCGAAGCTGGAGGCGCACAAGCGCGGCTTCCACGTCTCGGTGCCGTTCATGGCGGTGTAGACGTGACAGTCGCCCTCGGCGTCGGCGGTGGCGGTGTCGAGGAAGTACGGATCCCCGAGCAGGGTGCTGTGGCCGATGATGATCCAGGTGCTGCGCCAGCCGTTGGGGCCGGTTTGACCTTGGGGGCGGGCTTGACCGTCCTCTTGCAGGGCGAAACCGCGTTGTTCGTCTTCCAGCTTGGACGCGGAGATCAAGCGCACGCGCTCGGCGGGGGTCACCGTTTCGACGTCGACCGGATCGCACGCGAGCAGGAACTCGCGAAACCGACGCGGGATGCGCAGCTTGCCGCGCAGGGCCTCGACCGTGGAGGGCTCCGCCTTGCCGTATTGCACCGGCACTCGGCGACGCTCGAAGGAGTTTCGTAGCGCTGAAATCGACTCAGCCAGATCGCTGTCCAAGGCTTTTCGGAACCTTACTCAAGTCGTAAGGCCCTGTTCTTACTTGCTCTTTCGGGTAACGCAAGCACGAAGGCTCGCCCCCGAAACCCAGAAGCATTTTATGCCCTTAGACGACTACCGCGATTGCCCTCCGGAGACGGCCCAAGAGCCAGACCCAAAACGAAGCCAGAAGCCGGGATCAGCGGGCGTGGTTCGCAGCTGAAACGGCCGAAAGACTAACTAGAACGTGTAGCGGAGACCGGCGCCGCTCAGCCACGTCATGGGCGGCTGGCTGTCCCGGTCCCGCTTGAGAGCCCGGGGGTAGTTGCGGACGCCGCCGTGCAGGGCGAGCGCCAGGTGCGGGTTGATTTGATACCACTCGAACCCGAGCTCGGCGCTTTGGTAGAAGCCAAGCTCGTCAGCGTGCTGGTAGCCGTAGAGCTCTAATACGTCCTCGGTGGCCCGGCCGCCGCCCAAGCTGCCCTGCAGATAGACCCCGAAGCGATCGGTCGGTTTGACCGTGAGCCGGAAACCCGCGCCCACGTTCCAAAATGCGAACGAGCGCGGCGGGGGAGGCTCGTGCGCGTAAGAGGTGCTGGCGATGAACACGTCGGATTCGGCAAACACCATCAGCCAACGCAGCGGCTCGAAGCCGAAGCGCAGGCCGAACCAGGGGGCGTTGGGGGTGATGTTCTTCAGGTGCCCCATCTGCCCCATCACGCCGATGCTCGATTCGAGGACGAAGCCTTTCTTGCGCGGCGGCGGCGGTGGCGCCTCGAGCTCGTCATCGCTGCCGTGATCGCCTTCCGACTTGGGCATGGCGCGTGAGTCGAGCCAGGCGTCGATTTCTTCGGGCGTGAGCTGACGCTCCTTCGGTTGCGCCTCGGCCGCGCTCAGCGAGGCGCCGCTCAGCAGCACGCACGCTCCGCACACGATGGCTGCCATTCGGCGCGCGCCACGGAACGAAGCTGTAAACCGCATGCAGCCCCCGAACTTAGCCGGACAAGCCCGCCCCTGTCTCGGCCTTTTCACGGCCGTGCACAAGCACGAGACCGTGATTTTTTCACAGGAAGAGCGGAAGGACGGAAGCCAGAATCGGGGGGCTCGCCGCGCCTGCGGCGCGCAACGAGGCGGCTGGGCGGCGGGACAGGCCTACCCTCTAGTCGGCGATGAAGTCTTTGCGCGTTGCGAGGGTGACCAAAGGTAGGCCGGAGGCGCGGATGGTTTCGGCGCCGCCTTCGAGCCGGTCGACCAGAGCCACGATGCCGACCACCTGAGCGCCGGCGTCTTTCAGCGATTCGACCGCCTTCAGACTGGAGCCGCCGGTGGTGACGACGTCTTCGAGCAGAGCGACTTTGAGACCGGGCTTCAGTGACTTGTCGCCTTCGACCAGCTTGGTGGTGCCGTGGTCTTTCTTGGCCTTGCGCACGTACAGCGCGTTGAGCGGCCGGCCGCGTTGAAAGCTCACCAGGGAAACGGCGCTGGCCAGCGGGCAGCCGCCGAGCTCGACGCCGCCCACGGCCTCGCACTCCGGCAGCTGGGAAAGCAAGTCGAACATCAGCTCGCCAATCAGCGCATGGCCCTCGGCGGTGAGCATGGTCTGCTTGCAGTCGATGAAGAAATCGCTCTCGCGCCCGGACGCCAGCGTCACCTTGCGGCGCTCGAAGCTGCGCTCGGCCAGAAGCTGAATCAGGCGGGCCCGCTTGGACGTGTCGGTCACTCGTCTCTATCCTTTTTCTTTTTGCCTTTGGCGCCCTTGCCCAAAGAAGGCAACACCGGCGGCGGCGGACGCCGCTCGGGCGCCTTTTCTTTCGGGCGCGCCGGGGCCGCAGCCTCCAAAGGCTCGCTCACGCGCGAGAGCGCGGGCGGCTTGGGCTCGGTCTTGGCAACGGGCTTGGCGGCAAAGGTAGCTGGCTTGAGGCCGGGGCCGGCGGCGCGCTTGGCGGCTGGCGCCGGCTCGCCTTCGGTGCGCACGGAACCTCGCACCAGCGCACCGTTGGCGATGCCCACACGCGGAGCGCTCAAGTCTCCGACCACTTTGGCGCCGCGCTCGAGCAGCACCGCTTCGCTTCCGCGCAAGTCGCCTTGGACTGCGCCAGAAACGCTGATTTTGGCGGCAGTGACGTCGCCCAAGACGGCCCCGCCTTCGCCGACCAATACTTCGCCCGTCGTGCTCACGTCGCCTTCGACGCGGCCGTAGATTTCGAGCGAGCCTTCGCCTTCCAAGTTGCCGCGCACGACCGTGCCGGCGCCGATGATCGAGCTTTGGCTCATGCTCAAACCTCCATGTCCACGGCGCCCTTGAACGAGGCACCGTCGGCGATGGTGAAGCGCGCAGCCTTGACGTCACCCACCAAACGCCCGCCCGCCTGAATGTCCACGCGCTCGGGCGCGGTGATGTCGCCGGTGACTTGCCCGGCGATGCTCACGCTCTGCCCGGCAATGTCGGCTTGCACGACGCTGCTCGGGCCGATCGACACCGCGTCCGACGACGTGAGCTTGCCGCGCAAGTTGCCTTGAACGACGACCTCTTCGTCGCTGGTGATGTCGCCTTCGACGCTCAGCCCTTCTCCGATGACCGTGCCTGCCATGCTGTTACTCGTTCTCTACTTTCGGGGATCTCAACGGCGCTTGGCGGCTGCGCCCGCGTCCGCGGGACCCAGGTCCAACTCGAAGTCGTTCATCAAGCGCACGGAAACGCGCGAGCCCGGCTCGATCGAGACTTCGGTAGCGCGCAAGTCGCCGCGCACCACCGCGCCTTCGCGGATGGCGACGGGGCCGCTCGCTACGACGTCGCCTAGCAAGGTGCCGGAAACGTCGAGCGAGGCCGCCGTGAGGTTGCCCTCGACGTTGCCGGCCGCCGCAATCTCGGCGTCTCCGCTGATTTGGATGTCTCCGCGCACCTTGCCTTCGACGCGCAGCGAGCCTTCGCCGGACACCCGGCCCGTCACCCTGGTGGCTGGGCCGAGAACACTGACTTCGGAGCTGAGGCGGGACATGCGTGGGGGCGCCGACGCTAGTCTTTCCGGCGCGGCAGGGCTAGGCCCCTTTGACCGCCGCCAGCACGTCGAGCGCGCGGGGCACCGAACGCACCAGCGCCCGCGCGTAAAAGCGCAGTTGCTCGGCCTCTGAAAGGTCGCCGGCGCGCCCCCGGGTGGCGGCGTACAGCAGCACCGCCGCCGCCACGCTCACGTTGAAGCTCTCGACGAAGCCGCGCATCGGGATGCGCACCGACTCTTTCGCGCCCTGGTGCAGAGCGTCGCGCAGGCCATCGTGCTCGTTGCCGAGAATCAGCGCCACGCGCGGCACGCCCGCCAGCTCTTCGGCGGACAGGTTGCCCTCCGGGTGCGTCGCCACCGTCGTGAAGCCTTGCGCGTGCAGCGCTTCCAGCGCGGCCTCCGGCGAGCGGTGGGGCACGACCTCGATCCAGCGCTCGGCGCCCTTGGCGACGGTGCGGCCGACCGCAAAGTCTTCTTGGCGCGGGACCAAATGCACGCGCGGAATGCCGAGCCCGTCACAAGAGCGCAGCACCGCGGCCGCGTTGTGCGGGTCGTGGGGCGCGTCCATCAGCACGGTGACGCTGCCGATGCGACCGCGGATGACCGACCAAAGGCGCGCGCGCCGCTCGTCCAAGGTGAGGGGCTCGAGCGTCTCGATGACACTTTCGGGCGTCCAGCCCGCCGGCCACGGATCGGCGGTCCAGATCTCTTCCGCCGGTACGAGAAGCTCCGGTTGTCGCTTCATGGGACCAAATCCGCTTGCTTCGGTCCGCCCGAGAACGGCGCTGGGGGCGGGGGCCCCAGAGCCCACGAGACAGGTCGTCGTTTCATGGGGCGGCGCCGGAACGGTTCATGGTGGGAATTTGCGGGGGCGATCTGGGCGGAAAGGCGGGGAAGGGGCGCCGGGAGGGGTAGCAAGCCTTTGCGCTAATCGGAACCGGCATTATGTTGCCAGCTGCTCGTTTTTCTCCCCAGGGAGCAACCATGGCATCCGAAAAAGTTCAAGTGTTCAACGACCTCAACTTCGACCAAGAGGTCGTCAATTCCAGCGTCCCCGTGCTGGTCGACTTCACCGCCACCTGGTGTGGTCCCTGCAAGGCGCTCGCTCCCATCATCGACCAAATCGCCGGGGACCTCGACGGCAAGGTCAAGGTCGGCAAGCTCGACGTCGACGACTCTCCGATCACGGCCGGTAAATTCGGCGTTCGCGGCGTTCCCACCATCATGGTGTTCAAGAACGGCCAGCGCGCCGCTCAGCACGTGGGTCTGACCACGAAGGCCAAGCTGCTTGAGCTCGTGAACGGCTGAAGTGCGAAGCTGGGGCCAGAGCACGCGGTCGTTCGACGCTTCTCTGGCGCTGGCTTTTTTAGCGATCCTCGGCGGCGCATGCCGAGGCAGTGAAGGGCGCCCCGCCGAAAGGCCGCGCCCTTCACTCGTTTCCGAGGTCTCGGCGTCGGCCGCGTTCGTGACGCCGGCGGTTTGGCGTTACCACCCGGCGCAGCCCGCGCACATCAACGCCGAGCTGGAGCTGTCCGCGGGCGAACGGGTGCTGGCGGGGCGGCGCGGCGAGCGCTGGCTGGCGTCCAAGGGCAGCAACGTGCTGACCGCAGCGTCGGTGCTGGCGCCGGAGGACTTGGTCGGCATCCTGAAGGCGCCCACCGGTGGCTTCATCTTCGTCGGAGCCAGTGGCGTCAGCTACGAGGCTCGCTCGCCGCTCGAGCCATTCTTCCGTTCCAGCGCTCCGCTCGAGCCGCTGTCCAGCGTGACCAGCTCGGGCGCGGCCATCGTCGGCATCCGCCGCGACCGTGGTCTTTTGCGCAGTGAGGACGGCGGGGCCACCTGGAAATCCGTCGGCCCGAGTGGTCCCAAGTTCGTGAGCGTGCTGTTGGGCGAGGGCGGGCAAGGGCTCGCCTTGGCCGTCCCGGAAGCGCTGTTCGAAACCCACGACGGCGGTCAGACGTTCACGCCCCTCGCCACGCCCAGCGTGGGCGCGTTCGGGCTCGAGCGTTTGCCGGATCGCAGCCATGGCGTGCTCTCGCCGCTGGGCATGTTTCGCTATCGCGCCGGCCCGTCCCCTCTGCTCGAGAACCTGAAGAGCGTGGCGCTGAGCCCGGCGTTGGAGCTGAAGGCGCCGCGCGGTCCAGATGCGGGCGCGCTCAACGAAGGCCGCGCCGTCAGCACCGCCGGCTCGTATTTCGAGCTCGGCATGCGCGACAAAGCGGCTTGGCAGCTCACCTCGGGACCGCTCGCGGGGCCGCTCGTATCGCGCGACTTGCCGGAGCTATCGCCGTGCAAGGCGGTGCGCTTGGCGGCGTTCGAGCGCTCGCTGAAGGTGGCTTGCTTTCGGGGCGGGGCCGAAGCCGCCACCCAGCCCATCGAGCTTTGGTCCAGCGCCGACGGCGGTCGCTCGTTTCACTCCGACGGCACGGTGCTGGACGGCAATTTGGCGAGCTTTCACCTAACCTTGGGTGAAGGCGATACGTTGCTGTTGGCCGGCGTTTGCGCGAGCTATCACGGCGGCGCCGGCTGTGCGCCGCAGGGCATCACGCGACGCGCGCCCGCGACCGGCAAGCCGAAAATCTCCGGGGCGGCCGCGGTCGGGCTCGGGGGCGCCAAAGCGAAAGCCACGAGCGGGGTCGAGCTCGTCACCGCCGCGACGCCGTCGCTGGCGGATACGGCGTTGGCGCTGGCCTTTTCGCTCGACGGCCGCACCGCGTACGCGGTGGGGCGCCGCACCAAGGGCGGTGTCTTGGCCATCTTCGTGTCGCGCGATGGCGGTCGAAGCTTCGAGGCTCAAGATCTGAGCTTGCCCACCGGCGACGGCTCCGACGGCGACGAGCGCTGGGAGAGCAACGTCTCGGGCGTGCGCATCGACGCCTTGGTTCCGGCCGAAGACGGCAGCGTGGGCCTGGCCGTGTCGCGCTACCGCTCGCGCGTTTGGCTGGTGCTCGACGAAGCGGGCCGAGTGTTGTCGGTGGCCCGGCCGCCCGATCCCCGCGCGCTGCTCGGCGTTGCGGGTAGCCGCGCGCTTTCGGTTTCGCCCGCCACGAACGACGTTTGGGAATCTCTCGACGGCGGCTCGACCTTCCAAAGCCTGGGCCGCTTGCCGATTGATCTGTGCGTCAACGACAGCAACTGCGAGGTTCAGGTCGCCTGCACCCCCAGCGGCTGCGCCATCGGTCCGGACATTTCCCGGTTGGGTTGGGGGGGCCAGGCCGAAGACGACTCGTGGATGCAGCCGCCGTTGGCCTCGGCGCCCGTCGACTATTCGGTACCGCGCCTCAAAACGCCGATCAGCTGCACCCTCGACACCACGGCCTGGCAGGGCTTGGACGGCGCGACCGAATTTCCGACCGCGTTTCAGGCCGCCATCGGCAAGGCGGCTTGGTTCGCCTCCGGCATGGATCCGGCGCGCGCGTCGGCGTGGGCCTTCGTGGCGACCACGGGCAGCAAGCCGCGCGTGGAGCGTGAGCAGCTGCTGGCACCGAGCGAACGCGGGCGCGCCTTCGCGCTCGGCGTCTCCGACCAAGTCGAAGGCGTCGCGGCCCTGCGCTACGTCATTCCGGACGGCTCGACCAGCACCCACCTCATGGGCGTGGAGCTCGGCTGGATCAATTTGTTCGAAGGCCGCACCTGGCGGGTCACGGTGGGTGACGGCGGCGCCTACGCCCCCGGGGACTTTGCGCGCGGCTCGCGCGGCCAACAAGAAGCCGATCCGGCGCTGCTCAGCATCGCCGAAGGCGGCCTCTATCTGCGCATCCACCACGCCCCCGCCGACAACCAGCCGACGTTGTTCTTCGACGGGCAGCGGGTCGAGAGCATTCCGCCCGTCACTTGGCCCACGGTCGCGGTGCGCGGCACCCACTCGGAAATGGCTGCCCCGCCCCACGAGCACGTGCCGCTCTTGCTCGTGGGGCGGGGCAGCGGCGTCGTGCGCGCTTCGCTGCGCAACGGGCAGCAAGAGCTGGAAGCGTTCGCCAACGGCGCGCTCGATCCGGCGCGTTTTGGGCTGACCCAAAGCTCCAACATCGCCTATTCGGGCCTGCGCGCCGGGCAGGTGATCGAGACCTTCGACAGCGCGTCGGCGCGGGCCGAAGCCAAGCTGTTTCTGTTCCGCGCGCGCGGCGCGGTGTTGGATCCGCCCATCGACGTGCCCACTCAGCTTTCGTTGCCCGAGAAGGTCGAGCGCTGCTCGCCGAGCGCCGAAGCGTCCACCCCGCGCATCGTGGCCGCGCCTTATCCGGGCACGCGTCATCCGGTGATCGTGAGCGACGGCGGCGACGCGCCGCAGGCGTTCCTCACGTCGTACGCCGTCTTGCACGGCACGCCAGCAGCGCCCTGCGTATCTGCGTTCGATGGCGAGCCGGTGGCACCCGAGGGCGTTGCGACTCCGACCACCCGCGTGCTCATCCCGCTCGGAGACTTGGCCCACGCCTACCTGTTTCGGGCGTCGGTGCAGGGCGTGGAGGTGCGGCTCGAGTACCACCCCATCAGCTGCAAGCTCGACCCGTCCGCCGAGGTGCCGCCGGAGTTATATCGAGCGCCGGGCGCGCTCGTGCCGCGCGTCCGCTAGCAAGGGCTGCGGCGCACGCAGCAAACGCCGCACAATCAGGCCCAAAATCAAGGCGGCGTGCCACGGCCGCACGCCGCTCTGCTCGTCGGCGTAGACCGGCCGCACCGTGACCTCGGCTACGCGCAGGCCCTGCTCGGCCGCCAACAACAAGAGGTCGTTCGGGTAGCCGAAGCCGGGCCACAGATCGCCGAGCGGGAGCGCGCACAGCGCATGCCGGCTGGCAGCCGTAAAACCGCACTGGCAGTCGTCCACGTCGAGCCCGCTGGCCAGCCGCGTGAAGAACGACAGCACCTTGCCGGCAAGCCGACGCGGCCAAGGCATGTTGCGGCTCTCGCGCGAGCGAAAGCGGTTGCCCTTTACGTAGTCGGCGCGACCCGCGATCGCGGGCGCCAACACCGCCGGCAAATCTGCCGGGTCCATCTGCGCGTCTCCAGCCATCACCGCCACGACGTCGGCGTGCTCGGCCAGCGCCGCGCGGTAGCCGGTCACGATCGCGGCGCCCACGCCTTGGTTGGTGTCGTGACGAAGCACGCGCACGCGCGGGTCGCCCACCGCGCGCGCGGCCTGCGACGTGTCGTCGGGGCTGCCGTCGTCGACCACGTAGATGGCGTCGACGAACTCGGGCATGGTCGACACGCTCAGGCCGATCAACCGCGCTTCGCGGTAGGCTGGGATCACGACCGCGATGCGCTTGGCCTCTAGCACCGAAGCTCGGGTATCATCGAAAGGCCCATTTTTGAAGCCAATACGCCCGTCTTGGGCCGAAACGGCGGCCGCTGGTCGAGAAGCGTGCGGAAATTCGTGCTACGCGGGGCCCGAGTTTCCGTGAACGAAGCCGCCTCCACCGCGACTACGCCCGCCTGGTTTCGTCGGCGAAGATGGCTGCTCGTGCTGGTCGGCCTGGGGCTGTTGGTCGCGGCGCGTGTCGTTTACGCCTACCTTTCGTTTCCCAGCGACCGCACTCCGCAAGGAGCGTACCTGCGCGTAGCCATCGCCGTGAACCGCGGCCACGCCGAAGATTTCTTCGCTTACACCGAGACGCGCGCCCAGCACGCCGCCTACACCATCCGCGACTACCGCAAAAAAGCGCGCGAGCGCGTGCTTGCGTCGTACCCGGAGCCCGAGCGTAGTCGCCTGGCCCAAGAGTACGCCGCCGAGGCCAACGCACCGGACGGCGCCGATATTTTCGCCCTGTACGCCAAGCGCTACGGCTGGATGGCGCGCCTGCGCCGCGATCTCTCCGGCATCAAGAAGATCGAAATCTCCGGGGACCGCGCCACCGTCGAGACCGCCCACGGCACGCGCTACCCCTTTCGCCGCCGTGAAAACGGCATCTGGGGCCTCACGTCGTTCACGCCGATGCTCGACGCCGAAGCGGAGCGCGCAGCGCGGGACTTTTCGGTGATCGAAAAGGCCGCGGCGGACTATCAGCGGGTACCGGCGCCGGCTCCGAGCTCGGCAGGCAAGTAAGCTCGGAAGCGAGACGCTCGCCGAGGCGCATCGCCTCATGCGGCGCTTTGACACGAGCCAGCAGTAGCGCCCGGTTCGGCGGCGCTTGCGCTTTTTGCGTTCTCATCCGCGTCTGACCACGTGGCACGTCTGCTGCTAGATGCGCGCGCATTGACGAGCTTATCTCCCGGTCGAGCCGGTAGCGTGGTGTGGAGACTCCGGATCGCTTTGATGGTCGCGAGCCTGTTTGCCGCCTTCCCGGCCGCCGCGCAGTCACGACGCGGCACGTCGGATGCTACCCCCGCGACGTCCAAAGACGCGCCGCCTCCCCAAGGCGAGCGGCGACGAGCCGGAAAGAAGCCAGTTCGGTCCGACGAGGCGCGCAACTACGAGCAGCCTCCGGGCACGGAGCCGGAAGACATGTGGCTGTTCGTGCCGCGGCTGGTGTTGGCGGTGCCGCGCTACGCGCTCAAAGCGGTGTTCTATCCTGTTCGGGAGACCATTCGCTTCGCCGACCGGCACGCCATCGTCGAACGGGTCGAGGACGTGCTCTACAACGACGAGCGCAACGCCGCGATTTTGCCCACCTTCGGCGTGGACAGCTTCTTCGGCCCGACGATTGGCCTGAAAGCGTTTCACGAAGATCTGGCGGGACACGATGAATACGGCAGCGCCGAGGTCAAGTTCGGTGGCGTCTACAAGCTCGCGACGCAGCTTCACTTTCACGCCGATCACTTTGGGGGCTCGCGTCTTTGGGTCGAGAGCGTGGCGCGCTTCGAGAGCGAGCCCGGGCTCTTGTTTCAGGGCATCGGCAATGGCTCGGTCACGGATGGCACCGCGCTCGAGCCGCGCGGCGGCGCCGTCGCCAGCCGCTACTCCGAGCAACGTCTGCTCAGCCTGCAGCGGGTCGGCTACACCTTTGGGCGACCGTCCGAAATGCTGCAGTTAGGGGCGACGGGCGTGTACAACGTCCGTGATTTTGGCCCCAAGCAGCGCGGTTCCGAGCCGTCGATCGAGCGGGTGTACGACACCACGGCGCTGGTCGGTTTCGCCGACCGCACGACGACGCTCGAAACCGATCTCAACCTGATCATCGACCTTCGGGACGTCGCGGGCGCGACCGCGAGCGGCGGCTATTTCGAGGCGTTCGCGGGACGGGTACCCGCGCTGGGGGGCAAGTATTCGTTCTGGCACCACGGAGCTGAGCTCACCGGCTACATCGATCTGTACCACCGCACTCGCGTTCTGGTGCTACGCGCCGTGGTCGAGGGCGTGGAGGGGGACGACCGGGACATCCCTTTCTCGTCGCTGCCGCGCTTGGGTGGCCCGCATCGCTTACGTGGCTATCGGTTGGATCGCTTTCGGGACGAGAAAGCGGCCGTCGGCACGGTCGAGTACCATTACCCGATCCATCAATACGTCGCGGGCGCTTTGTTCGTCGACGCCGGGCAGGTAGCGCACAGCTACGCTGACTTGTTCGACGAGCGCTGGAGGGTCGGGGTGGGCGGGGGCTTGATCGTCCGTTCCCGCGATAGCCAGCTGTTCGCGTTCGACATCGCTTACGGCGAAGGCATCCAGCTCTCCATCACCACCGACCCCTTGCGCGCCTTTTCCAAGCGGGAGATGGACCTATGAGGCCGTGGCTCGGGCTCCTGGCGGCGCTGAGCCTGCTCTGCCTCCTGGGCTGCGCCAGCGCGCCACGCTTTCGTGACGCGCCGCCCATCTGGCGCGTCGACGACGATCAGCCAATCCGGGAGCCCGCCGAACGCGAGTACGACGCCAAAGAGTATTTTGCCAAAATCTTCGTGATCGAGCGCATCAACCGCGCACTCCAATTGCGCGATCGCGAGCCGGCCGGTAACGCCAACTCGCTCGACGAAGTGCCGGATTCGACCTGGTTTCAGAACCGCATCGGAGTGCGTCCCGTCTCGCCCGCGGAGGCGGCTCGCGGTGTGGACGCGGGTGGTCCCCCCCGGGCGCCATTCACGATCGTCAGCGGCAAGGTGGGCGGAGGCAACCCCGGCTTCATCATCAAGGACGCCACCGGGCGGCGATTCATCGTCAAATTCGACACCGAGCAGAACCCGGAATTGCAAACGTCGGCCGGTGTCATCGTCAATCGTATCCTGTGGACGGCCGGCTACAACGTGCCCTCCGATCACGTGTTTACCTTCCGGAAGGAGCAGCTTCGAATCGCGCCGGGGGCCAAGTACAAGGACGCGCAGCTGCACCAGCACCCCTTCGACGTGCATGAGCTCGACGCGGTACTGTTCACGGCCGCGCGCCGGGAAGACGGCGCGTATCGAGCGCTTGCCAGCCAGCTGTTGGAGGGCAAGCCCAAGGGCGGCTTCTCGCCCGACGGGCAGCGCGGAGACGACGCGAACGATCGCGTTCGCCACGAGCATCGGCGCGAGCTGCGGGGCCTGCGAGTGCTGGCGGCCTGGGTGAATCACACCGACATGAAGGAGGACAACACCCTCGACATGTATGTCGACGAGGGGGGACGCCGATGCCTCAAGCACTACCTGGTGGACTTCGGCGAGGCCCTCGATGGCCACGGCGCCGAAAAAGGACGTAAGGAAGACGGCTTCGAAAATTTCATCGACTGGGAAATGCAACCGAAAGCGCTGCTTGCGTTCGGGTTGTGGAAGCGCCCGTGGGAAGACCTGAAGCCGACGCCGTGGCCGTCCGTCGGCTCGTTCAGCGCCGAGCCCTTCGATCCCGAGGCTTGGCGTGAAGCGTATCCGTTCTGGCCGTTCATCGAGATGGACGCGACCGACGCCTACTGGGGCGCCAAGCTGGTGATGCGCTTCGATCGCCCCATGCTCGAAGCCATCGTCGCCCAGGCCAAGCTGAGTGAGCCCGCCGCCGCGCACTACCTCGTCGACACCCTGCTGGCGCGCCAGCGGGCGATCGGTCGCGCTTTTCTGGACGCCGTCACCCCCCTGGACGATTTCGTGATCAGCGCGGAGACGCTTTGCATGACCGACCTCGGCATCGCTTACGGCCTGGCTCGCTCCGGCAACGTCGAATGGCTCAACGGCAGCCAAGTCATCGCCTCGCGAGCTACCGACTCCAGCGGACGCCTGTGCATCCGCACCCCTGGCAGCGACGCCTACCAAGTCTACCGCTTGCGCGTCCGCCGCGGTGACGACGAGCGCCCCCCGCTGGAGCTCCACTTGAAGGGCGGCTCGAAAGCACGCATTCTGGGCATCATCCGCGTCGCGCGTTGAAACCGTCGGGGCCGTCGGCGCGCGCATCGGTAACCGACGGCGGGGCGTCGTCGTACTGCTGTGGGCATGTCCTCGTCCGACCCGTCGCCGAAGGTTCTGGTTCTGATCCGCACTGCACTTCGCCCCAACTGCGATCTTGCCGCGTACGAGGCCATGGATGCTCGCATGAACGAGCTGGTGAGCCAGATCGAGGGCTACCAGGGCGCCAAGGCGTTCACTGCCGAGGACGGAGAGACCATTGCCATCGTCCAGTTCGACTCCCACGAGGCGCTTCTGCGCTGGCGCGCCCACCCCGAGCATCGCGAAGCCCAGCGCGCCGGCCGCGAAAAGTTCTACGCCACCTACGACATCCGGGTCTGCAGCGTGGAGCGCGCCTACGACTTCTCTTTGGAGCGTGAACCGAAACGCGCCGACAAATGAGCTTCCGCGACGGTTGCTTCGCTCCCGAGCAGCCTTGAATTAGGCGCCAGAGAGCACTTTACGCATGAAGACCCGCGCGTCCACGCGGAGGCCGTGTCGCTGCTCTTCTTCGCGGATGGCTTTCATACCCGGGGTCCACTCGGCGGGGCTCAGGTCCTGAAAGCCATGCTTTCGGTAGAAGGGGCCGTTGTAGGGCACGTCGCGGAAGGTCGACAGGGTGACGGCTGGGTAGCCTTGCTGCTCGGCCCACGCGCAAACCTGGGCGAGTAGCCGAGCGCCAAGCCCACGTCGGCCGTGCGACGGCAGAACGTCGATTTCTTCGAGGTAAACCGCGCCCTCCCGAGGCGCTGCCATCACGACGCCCACCGGGACGTCGTCCGCCGTGCACGCGACCCAGACCTGCCCGCTGCCAATCAGCCGCGCGAGCAACTCCTGCGGGAACGACTGGTCCCGCGTCTCGTCGATGAGACCCGTAGCCGACAACATTTGGCCGGCTTCGTCCTCGATTTCTCGCAAGCGCGCGAGCTCCCCGAGCCGGGCGAGACGAATTCCGTAAGGCTCGTGCGATGCGCTCATGGTTTCGTTCGATTGAATCACACGCGCTCCATGCCGTGAAGCGTATGCCGCGGCCCCCCAACGCGTTACGCCGCCTCGCCGCCGCCAAGGCCGCCTCTGCCCACGTCACGTCACGATTCGAACGTCGGCGCCAGCAACCCTGGCGGCGGGCGAGCCTGCTTCACGCGGTGCGGTGACTGACGACTGGAAAATCGATATCGGTGTCGAGCGCCTTGTTGACGTAGTTGGTCAGCGTGTTGAGCGCCACGTGCAAAATGATCTCGACCACCTGCGCATCGCTGTGACCAGCCGTTTTCACCGCGTCGAGCTGCGCGCTCGAGACCGTGCCGCGCCCCGTCACCAGCGCCTTGGCGAAGCCCAGCGCCGCCGCTGCTTTGGCGTCCGCGGAAGCCGCGTCGCGATTGCGCGTGAGCTCTTGCTCATCGAGCTTGGCGACGTTCTTGCCCAAGTAAGTGTGGGCGGACAGGCAGTAGTCGCAGCCGTTCAGCTCGGCCACGACCATTGCGATGCGGGTGCGCGTCTTGGCGTCGAGCTCGCCCTTGCCCAGAGCGCCCAAGAGGCCGAGATAGCCCTCCAGGCCGGCGGCGCTGTTGCCGATGATGCGAAACATGTTGGGCACCACGCCCAGTTGTCTGTTCACGGCCTCCAATAGCGGGCGCGCCGCCGGCGTCGAGTCTTGGATAGAAACGGGGGTGGGAATTCGGGACATCGGAAGCTCCTTGGTTGAGGCAGCGGAAGAGCCGTGCGCTCGTCGCTGTGCAACCAGCCTGGGGTCAACTGGTGAGCGCAACAATCAGGACGCTCGACAATGAACTATTCCTAAAACAGCAATAATGACTTGAAGAGTTCTTCGGCCACGACCGCGTTACATGGTCCCGAACACCCGCTCCAGGGACTTCGGATCCAGCGCGTACTTCGCCGCCAGCTCGCGCGACATCGGGTCCGGGTAGATGTCTTCCTCGCCTCGGCCCACGCCGTCGAGAATGGCGCTCGCGACCGCGTCCGGTTTGGTCTTCGGCATTTCGAAGCCGCGGAGCATGTCGGTATCCACGGCGCCCGGGAAAACCCCGAACACGGCGACGCTTCGTGGCCGCAGCTCGGCCCGTAGGGCCTGGGTGAGCGACAGCGCCGCGGCTTTGGCGGCGGAGTAGCCGCCAAGCGCTGGCATGCTCGCGTACGACAACAGCGTGAGCAGATTGACGATGCCCCCGCGCCCCCGCTCGATGGCGGGCAAGAACGCGCGGGTGACGTCGAGCACGCCGTAAAAGTTCGTGGCAAAGTCGAGCTCGAGCGAGGGCCGCTCGCTCTTGAGCAGGTTCTGGGAGCCGATCACGCCCGCGTTGTTGAACAGCAACGTCACGTCGGCGGCGCGGTTGGCCGCCGCGGCAATCTGTGCGGGCTTGGTGACGTCGAGCTGGAGACCCACGACGCGCCCACCGCCCTCCGCCAGCAAGCCATTCAGTGACGCGAGGTCGCGCGCGCCCGCATAAATCCGGCGCACGCCGCGGGCCAACAGGGCCTGGGTGAGTGAACGCCCGATGCCGCGGTTGGCACCGGTCACGAGAACAACACTTTCTTCGATATTCATGGCGACCTGTTCCTTTTTCTGGCGAGGGAGGCTCGCTCAGCTCGCTGAACCTATGGCGTTGGCTTTCCGCGAAACAGACTCGCGCTGGCACGACTCTCGTGCGCATTGCGCACGAATACGTTCGCCGGCGAGGAAGCGAACGGGCGGCTCGGGCCGAGCGCGCGGCGGAGCTTGCGCTGCATGGGGTGTCTCGGTGACGTGAGTTCCAGAGCGGAAGGCGCGTCGGTTTTAACTTCGTCGTGCCTCGTACCGAGGCCCCCATTCAGGAGATTCGTGATGCAGCCAATGAAGTTCTTCCTCGATACCCACGACCAACGCACGAAAACCTTCCCCGCGGGCATCAGTCGCGAACAATTCGCGGAATTCTACCCAAAATACGAAAAGGCCTGTCGCGAAGAGGGAGTGGTCAACCTGCGCATCCACGTCGGCTTCGAAGACGGTCGCGCGTTTTGTCTCAATATGGCCCCGAGCGCCGACCACATTCGGCGCGCGCACGAAAAAGCCGGCCTGAGCATCGACACTATCACCGAGGTAACGACCACGACCCCCGGGGATCTGTTCTTCGTGCCGGTGGCCTAGCCGTCCAGGCGCGCCGAGCTCACCCGGGCTCGGCGCGCGTGATCATGGCTCGGGCAATGCGGCAAAGGCGCGCAGCGCCCCCAAGTCGGTGACTTGGACTCGCATTCGCCCCGTCCGCACCCAGCCACGCTCCGACAGCGAACGCAGCGCTCGAAACACGACCTCGCGGGCCGTGCCCAGCTCGGAGGCCATGCCGGCCTGGGTGGCCCGAACGCTGCCGTCGGCTGCGACGTGACGAGCGAGGTACCGCGCCACGCGTTGCTCCAGCTGCGCCGAGCCCGTTTCCTCGAGGGTTCGCATCAGCTCGAAGACGCGACCGGAAAGCGCGCCGAACACGAAGTCGCGAAAGCCCGCTTCGTCCGCCAGCAGCGCGCGCAGCGCCTCGCTCGGTAGTCGCACGTGGGAGCTGCCCGACGCGCCCGCATCCACCCAAGCGGGGTACGGCTCGGAGCGCAGGGCCGACGCCAGCGATAGGATGCACGCCCCGCCGGGCTCGACGTGATAGAGCGTGGCTTCTCGACCCTCGGGTGTGACGTAGTACACGCGCAGGGAACCCTCGATCACGAAATACGCGCCGTCGATGGCGTCGCCTCGTCGCAGCAGCTGCTGCTTGGCCCGGGCGCGCAAGGTTCCGAGCGCGCCCAGGTCACGCCGCGCCTTCGCGCTGAGGTCCGTGATGAACGGGAAGCTGGATTCGGTCAGTCCGGGGCGCATCGCTCGTGCATCCTAGCCTGCCCACACCGCCGCGAAGCTCTGGAACCTAGGTCACTGAACGCTCGCCGGGGGGCCACCATACTGGTCTCGGCTCCGCGCCCGCGAGGGCGCCGCAGCAGCCGGAAAGCGGTTTTTCGATGGCTCTCCAGGTGTCTCTACGTGTCTTGAGTGCAACGCAGCGTCGGGCCGCAGGTGCGCCGTGACTCAAGGCGGAAAGGTGGCGGTGGTCGCGGGCGCGAACAGCGGCTTGGGCAGCGAGCTGTGTGCGAGGCTGGTCCGCCGCGGCTTTCAGGTCGCGGCGTTGGGACGCGAGGCCGCGCTCGCCGCCGTCCGCAGAGACGTGCCGAGCGCCATGCCCCTGGTCTGTGACTTCGGCGTCGCGGGCGAAGTCGACGAGGCCTTTGGCCGGTTGGAGAAAGTTTGGGGGGCCGCGTCCGTGGTCGTCTACAACGCTCACCGCATCGAGCTCCGCGCCTTCGAAGATACGTCGCTCGCCCTGTTCGAAGAGTCGTGGCGAGCCAATTGCTACGGCGCGTTCGTGGTCGCGCGACGCGCCTTGCCCGGCATGTTGCAGCAGGGGGGAGGCACGCTGATGTTTTCGGGAGCAACCGGCTCGCGGCGGGGCGGAGCCCGCGCCGCCGCTTTTTCTTCGTCGAAATTCGCGCTGCGCGGGCTGGCCCAGGCCCTGGCGCGCGAGTACACGAGCTCGGGAGTGCACGTGGCCCACGTCGTACTGGACGGCCTGATCTGGAGCGAACGCACGCGCCAGCGCTTCAATCCCGAAGAGCGACACTGCATGTCGGCGGCGGCGGTCGCAGAAGCGTACCTGGCCGTCATCGAACAAGATCGCTCGGCGTGGACCAGCGAGCTCGATTTGCGTCCACCGCGCTGAGGGCTGGGGCGCCGCCAGCGCCGTTGACGCCTCGGACACTCGTGCAAAACTAGCATGAATGGAAATCGACACGTTGCGCACGTTCGTCGAGGTCATGCAGCGCGGCAGCTTTGCGGCGGTTGCTCGCGAGCGGAACGTGGATCCGTCGTCGGTGTCACGCACCATCGCGACCCTGGAAGCCCAGCTTGGCGTGCGGCTGTTTCAGCGCACGACCCGGCACTTGACCGCAACCGAGGCCGCGCTCGCCTACTTCGATCAGGTAGAGCCGCTGGTCTCGCAGCTGGAGCGCGCGGCCTTGATGGCCAGCGACAGCGGCGACCAGCCGCGCGGCACTCTACGCGTCACGGCCGCGGTCACGTTTGCCCAAGTGAACGTGATTCCGCTGTTGCCCGAGTTCGCCAAGCGCCATCCGGAGCTTTCGTTCGAGCTGCTCCTGACCGACAGATTCCTGGATTTGGTCGAAGAACGGGTCGATCTGGCCCTCCGATTGGGGCGCCTGACCGAGTCTTCCCTGATTGCGCACCGGCTTTGCGACATGGTGTACGTCGCCGCCGCCAGCCCCGAGTACCTACGGCGACGCGGCTCGCCGAAGACGCCGTCCGAGCTCGAGCACCACGAATGTTTGCGCTACCCAGTGACCGGCTACGGGCCGCGTTGGAGATTTCGTGCTGCTGGGGGCGTCGTGACCGAGGTCCCGGTGCACGGCCGCGTGGTCGCCACCAACGGCGTCGCGCTGCGTCAATGCGCGGTGGCGGGCATGGGGGTGCTCATGCTGCCGCGCTGGAACATCGCCGAGGAGCTGAGAAGCGGCGCGCTGGTCGAGCTATTCCCGGACTACCAAGCGACCGCGTCGGAGTTCGACAATGCGGCGTGGATGCTCTATCCGTCGCGCAGCTATCTACCGCTAAAAGTGCGGCTTTTTGCTGATTTTCTGAAGGAGAAGTTCAAGCACGGGGCTCCGGCAGAGGTCGGCTTCTCGCTACCAAGCAGCACCGGGCGTCGCCGCCAGAGGCTCTAGCGGCATTGAGCGAGCGAGTCGAAGACGCGCGAGGGGCGGGGGCAGGGAACTTTCGGAAGGCCTCGATGTGTCTCTTGGGGCAGGTCCACCGTACTGCCCGGCGCCCTCGCGAATGTCCGCCTCGTTTTCCGAACGCCTGCTTGCCGAGCTCAACAGCCTCCTCCGGGTGGCCCGTCGGCTGACTCGTTCCGAGGCGGACGCGGAGGACTTGGTTCAGGCCACCATCGTGAGGGCGATCGAGCGACGTTCGGAGCTGCGCGACCGAGAACGAATGCGCGGCTGGCTGCTCCAGGTACAGCGCACCGTGCACCTGAACGGCGTTCGAGGTTTGGCCCGAAAGTTGGAGGTGCTCGAAGGGGGGCTCTCGGAGGTCGAGGGGCCGAGCCGCGTGCTCGACACCGAAGTGACCGAGCGTGGCTTCGACGACCAGCTCGACTCCGCGCTCGGCCGCCTGGCGCCGGAGCTACGAGACGCTTTGCTTCTGCGTGAAATCGAGGGGCTTGGCTACGACGAAATTGCACGAGCGCAAGGGTGTCCAGTCGGAACCGTGCGTTCGCGGCTCGCACGGGCCCGGCGCAGCTTGCTCGAGGCCCTGTCGAACGACGACGAAAGATCATCATGGAAAGATGCAACCAAGAGCGGTTCGAGAGCCTTTCGGCGTATCACGATGGAGAAGTGACGCGCGACGACGCGCGACGCATCGAGGCGCACCTGGCGACGTGTGCGGCGTGCCGGCGTGACGCCGAGCGCCTGGCGATGATCTCGGAGCGCCTGCGAGCTACGCCGAACGAAGCCGTTCCGGCGCGGGTGCGGGCGGCTGCGGAGGCCAGCGTTCGTGGCCATTCTGCGAGGTGGCGTTGGGGTTGGGGCGTCGCGGCGGCGGTTGCCGTGACGGCGGCGGCCTCGGTTGCGTCTATTCTCGCCGTCCAATCGCGTGACCTGCCGGCGGCGGTTTCTCAGGAGATTTTGCTGCGGCATCTGGGCGGGTTCGCTCGCTCACGACCTTGCGACATCGAATCGTCCGACCCCCAGGTCGTTTCGTCGTGGTTGACCGAGCACGCCGGCTACCCCGTCAGTGTTCAGGTCGCGAGCGATACGCAGCTTTTGGGCGGAAGGATGTGCCGGCTGTGCGGGGACCACGCCGCTGCGGTGATGCTGCGCCGAGGCGGCACTCCGCTGACCATCTTCGTGCCGCCGCCGCATTCGGATGCGGCCCGGCAAGCCGAGCGGCTGGCTCTCGAGGGGCCGCGTTGTACGGCCGGGCCTGTCGGCAGCGCTATCTGCGCCACCAGCGCACCACAACCCATGCTTGCGGTAGCCGAAGGCGATTCGTCGCAGGTATCGGCCGCCCTCGTCGCCAGCGTCCCCTGAGGCTCGACCATGTCGATAGCACTGTTTTTTTGCGCTCTATGGCGCAGGTCTTGCGACCTTCCTCTCCCCCTGTGTGCTCCCTCTGCTGCCTTCGTACCTTGCGGTGTTGGCGGGCGCCCAGGCGTCCGGAAGCAGGGAGCGGCCTTGGCGTGCCGGCGTGGGCTTTACGCTCGGATTGTCGGTGGTGTTCGTCTTGCTCGGTCTAGGCGCATCAGCTTTGGCGCACGCCATCTCGGCTCACCGACAAGCGCTGATGGTGGCCGCCGGCGCGCTGATGGTGCTCTTTGGCGCAAAGCTCGCGGGTGTCGTCGGGCTTCGGATGCTCGACAGCGATGCACGCCCGCTGCTTTCGCGGGTACCTTCGCTGGGTGGGTTCTGGGGCGGGCTTCTGTTCGGCGTCGCCTTCTCGCTCGGGTGGACGCCGTGCGTCGGGCCACTCTTGGGGGCGACGCTCAGCTACGCCGCGAGTCATTCCGCGAGCCCGCTGCAGGCGGCCGCCCAGCTTGCAAGCTACGCGCTGGGCCTTTCCACCCCGCTGATTGCTGCGACATTTGCGGCCGAGCGAGTGCTCGGGCTCGCGCGGCGCTTGCGCGGGGTGATGGTGCCGACGCAGCGAATCGCTGGCGTGGCCCTGGTTGCGGTCGGCCTGCTCATCGCGACCGATCACCTCGGGCTCCTGTCTTTCAGCGTTTCGAAGACGGACGACTCGGCCGCCGGGGCGACGCCGACCCACTGCGACGGTCCCGAGGCTCAGGCCTGTTCGGTTGCGGAGAGTCTTGCTGACGCCGAGACCGAGACGGCGGTCGCCATCCCGCTCGGACGCCCACACTTGGTCGAGTTCGTGAGCGACCACTGCACCGTGTGCGCCCGCATGGCACCCGTGGTCGCCGACCTCGAGCGTGTCTGCACGCAAGGAGACGGTAGCGTGGTGCGCGTGAACGTGGAGTCGTCGGTGGGACGCGCGTTGGCGCGGCGATTCAACGTGCGCGCTGTGCCCACCTTCTTGCAGCTGGACGCGGCCGGCGAGGAGGTGGAGCGGGTGATCGGCGAACAAACACACGAGCAACTGGCTTTGGCCCTTCAGAGCGTCCGCGGGACGGCGTGCAAATCACTATGAATTTCTCGACGAAGTTGCTTGCTAGGGAGTGGGCGCTGGTTCCGCTCAGGCTGGTCGTCGGTTTCGGCTTCGCGTTCCACGGCTACGCGAAGCTTGCCCGCGGTCCGCAGCGTTTCGCGGCAATCCTCGCCAATATGAGCATTCCCGCGCCTAGCTGGCTGGCGTGGTCGACCACGTTGCTCGAGCTCGTCGGCGGCCTGGGCATCATGCTCGGTGCCTTCGTGACTCCGCTCAGCGTGCCGCTCGTCGTGATCATGCTCACGGCGATGTTCGGCGTTCACTTCCAGTACGGATACTCGTCAATCCGCCTCATGGGCATCGGTCCGGCGGGCGCACAATTCGGCCCCGTTGGCTACGAGATCAGTCTGCTCTACATCGCCGCCCTGTTGACGCTGGCCGCCCATGGGTCGACGCCTTGGTCGGTAGATCGCCGGCTGGGGCGCTGAGCGGTCCTCCACGTACGCGATGTGTAGACGCGTCGGTACGCCGAACCCAAAGAGGTCGGCGTACCGGTGGATGCGCTCACTTCACCGAAACGATCGGACAGTTGACGGTCGGCCCCTTGGGCTCGAGTACGTTGGCGGCCGCGGCCGTGTCCAGATCCATCACCGTACCGAAGTCGGCGTTGTCATAGATGTGGACGGCCCAAAGCGGTGAGTAACCGGTGTCTCCGGGGAGTGTGGCCGGCACGTTGTGCGTTTGAGCGGAGCCGGCCTCGAATTTGAAGCCCGAAGCTGGGCCACCACCCGCGTCGCCCGGATTGATTTTGAAGGTGACGTAAATGGGAGACGTCGGAACCTTGCCCGCTGCTGGTTTGAGTGCAGCTTCGGAAAAGTTGAAATAGTAGACGACCTGATCCCGGTACCAGCCGCGAGTCAGGTCAGGGCTCTCGTCGGTGAAGCGATCCTTGGCGGTCGAGCCTTTGGGCACGATGGGGCAATTGACCAGCATGTCGGTTGCCGTCACGTCGAAGCCGCCGTCGATGATTTCTGCCACGCTCGTGATCGTGTTGGCTACGTAGTCTGCGGGAACCGTCACTTTCGAGACCGCCCAAAAGTCGTTGTATCCCTTGTCCCCGGGCACGACGTCCACGATGTTGAGCTGGCCGTCGACCGGGTGGTCCTCCCCCTCTCGGAAGAGCGCGTAGATGGGCGCGGCCGTCGTCGGCTGAACGTCGAAGTTGTAGTACTTCACTTTTTCGCCATTCGGTCCGAGCCCCAGGGTGAAGAACGGCTCGCCAGAATCGAAGTCGACCGGCTCGTTGGGACCAGGCAGGCCGTTGTCCGCGGTCCTGACCTGCAGCATGCCCGCCTTCGCGCTGAAGCGGTCCACCGCGACCGCGGGCGCGGTGTCGGGATCCAGCGCTTCGTGTGGAGAGTCTTGACCACCAGCGCCTGCGCTCGATGTCGGCCGGCCGGCATTGGCGGATCCACCGGTGTCTTTGCCGCCAGTGCCCGTACCACCTGCGCCTGTGCCGCTAGTGGAGCTGCCGCCGGTGCTCGCGGTCGAGTCATCGTCATCGCCGGAACAGCCGGCCGCGACGAGCAAGCAGGACATCACGCAAACTGCAGAAAAAAAGCGCATACATGCCTCCATGGGGGCGCGACCACCTACCAAAACGGGTGCCGCGTAGGTGCCCTTATGTTGCGCTGGACGGAATTGTTACCCGTTCGCGAGTCGGTTTGAAAAGTGAACGAGCTTGCCAACACCCGGTAACCCCTCCCGGGCCCCACCGTACCGGCCTTCGCCATGGCGACTTCTAAGCGATACCGACTGCCAAAGATTTTCATCGTGGCATTGCTGGTACTGGGATGCTCGGACAAGGGTTCGAGCGGTGCGAAGGTTCCGGACGACGGCGAGCACGAGGCACCTCCCGGCGATTCGGAGCAGCTTGCCGATTGGCTGAGCGCGAGGCGCTACGAGGGCTACGCCAGTGAGTCGTCGGTGCATGCGTCCAGCGGCCCGCACGCGCTTACGTCAAAGTGTTCTTACGATCTGCTGCAGGGCTCCCTTCGCTCCGGTGAGGCCTCGCACCCGGTTGGCTCGGCCGCCGTGAAAGAGATGCACGACGAGGAGGACGGCCCGCTCACGGGTTGGGTCGTCAGCATCAAGCTGGCGGAGAACGGCGTGAAGGAGGACTGGCTTTGGTATCAGCTGGCGGCGGGCGCGCAGACGCCGAGCGTGAACAAACCCGGGCAGGCGGTCTGCGCCAGCTGTCACCAGGCCGGCACCGACTACGTGCTGAGTCAGCCGGGGCCGTGAATTGGTGCGTATTTGTCCTCATCCGGACGTGACGACGAGGAGCTGATGGCCGCCTACACGGCGGGCGATCCGGCTGCGTTCCGCGAGCTTTTCGAGCGCTATGCGCCCTTTCTCATGTCGATGCTGGCGGCTCAACCAGCGACGAGGAACGACGTCGCGGATCTCGTGCAGCAAACCTTCCTGCAGCTGCACCGCGCCCGCCACGACTTCGATCCGCGCTACAAGCTTCGACCCTGGTTGCTGACGATTGCGCTCAACCTGCGGAGGCAGGAAGCTCGGCGCAAATACCGAAGGCCCGAGGTCCCGCTCGAGCTCGACCTGGATCACGGAGTCTTGCAGGGCGTGGCCGCGCCACCGCACGACGGGGAGGCAGCGGCGATGGTCCGCAGCGCGATCGCGGCTTTGCCCATTGAGCAACGTGAGGCCATCGAGCTACATTGGATCGCGGGTCTGTCATTTCACGAGATTGCCGAGGTCATGGGGATCTCGGCCGGCGCCGCCCGAGTTCGGGCGCACCGCGGCTATGTCGCGCTTCGGAAGGCCTTTGGAGTCCACCATGATACCGCCCGACTTCGTGCGCGCTTTGCCTGAGCATACGGAGCGCCTGCTCGAATCCATCGCAGCCTACTACGCGTTCGACGGTATCGACTTCGACGCGAATCGGGTGCGGTCCGCCTTGCAGCTGCTTTTCGAGTCTCCCGCCTTGGCTGAAGCGTGGCTGATCCGAGACCAGGCGGGGTTCGTGGGCCATTTCGTGCTGTCGTTCGGGTTCGATATCGAGTTTGGAGGTCGCCAAGCGACGCTCACCGAGCTCTACCTCGAGGAACGCGCTCGTGGTCGCGGGTTCGGCTCGGCGGCGCTGCGCTTCATGCAAGACCGCCTTGCCGGCGTCGGCATCCGCACGTTGGAGCTGCAGGCCGAAGACGACAACCTCGAAGCTCAGCAGTTCTACCGCAAGGCCGGGTTCGTGGCGGAAACGCGCGTTCCTTTCACGAAGCAATGGTGATGGCCGAGAGCGCGAAACCGATGGTCAGGCACCGGCTCATCGTGCGCCACCCCAGTCGCGCACAGGTGCTGCTCGACGCGGGCCGGCTACCGCAAGTGGTCACCGAAGAGCAGCACACGGCCGAGGTCGACTTCATCAATGCCGCCGCTGCCTGCCTCGGCGTTCGAACGGTGGTGCTGCGGAGCATCTGGCATTCGGACGGTGCGGAAGGAGTGGTCGAGCGCGTGCTCGAGCTCGAGGCACTCGACGACGGGCCTCTATCGTCGAGCGCGCTTTCATGGTGCCCGATCACGAGCGCCGAATTGCTGGAAAACGAGCCAGACCGGAGGGCAATTCGTCAATTCCTGGCCGAGAGCAGCGGCGTGGTCGTCGACGGGAGAGAGTGGACTCGCCCGGGCTGGTTCGCAGCGACCAGTGCTTGGATTGTGAGCGCGCTGGCCTACGCCGGTTTGGGACAACCGGAAGAAATCATCCAGCTTCGCGCTTGGTCGACCTCGACGGTGCTCAGGGTGCGCACGGCAGCCGGCGACTACTACTTCAAAGCCGTTCCGAAGAGCGGCCGCCAGGAGGTGGCGTTGACGAGCTATCTGGCCGAGCACGTCCCAGACGTCGTGTCGATCGTCATCGCTGCCGACCTGGAGCGCCGTTGGCTGCTCCTGGCGGCGTGTCGCGGCCGCAAGCTCGAGCAAGTGACCGACATGGCGCTCTGGGAACGGGCGGCGACCCGCTACGGTCGTTTGCAGGTCGACTGCGTTGGTAGAGCCGACGCGTTGCGTGCGCTCGGCTGTCCGTCGCGCGACCTCGCTGCGCTGGCGAGCTCCATCGCCGAGCTTGCCCTCGACACCGGAGCGCTCGGCCCGGAGCGTCCCGAAGGACTGACCGAAACGGAGCTCCGTCGCTTCCGTGCGCTGGTGCCAAAGCTACGGCAGCGCTGTGAAGAGCTTGCCGCCTGCGGCATTCCCGATTCCTTGGAGCACGGCGATTTGTGGCCAGGAAACGTCATTTGTGACGCTGAAACCTGCGCTGTCATCGATTGGGAGGACGCGCTGATCGCCCACCCGTTTTTTAGTCTGGCACCGCTGACGGCCGGGCTCGTCGGCACGGGCGTCGGCACCGCCGAAAACGTCGTTCGCCTCCAGCGAGCGTACGCGGTGGGCTTCGAATCGCTGGCGCCCCCGAACCGGCTACGGCGCGCGATGGAGCTGGCTCTACCGCTCTCCTTCCTCGACATGGCGGCCCGCTATCGTCGTCAGCGGCCGTCCATCGTGCGGCAGCATCCGTGGATGCGAGACCTCGTACCGCAGACAATCCGGCTCGCCCTGTCGCATCTCCCGTAGCGCTTGCTCGCTGAGTCGGCCCGCTCACCCCAAGAAGCTCGCGGGCCTTCCCAACGCGCAGGCTACTTGGGGCAGTGCCCGTTGCAGCCGCCTTGCCCTTTGCACTCGTTTTGCCCGGCGCAAGAATGCACGCCGCCGCGGCAGCCGCCCTTGCCCTTACACTCGTTCATGCCCTTGCAACACGATTTGCCCTCGGCCGCCGCCGCCGCTGGGGCCGGCGCATCCGCATCCGCGGCCGGCGTGCTGGGGGACTCGGGTGGCGGCGGCGCACCGCACGCTGCGAGAGCACCAGCCACCAGACCTGCACGAGCCACGGCGAACATCGATCGTCCAAAAGCTTCCATGTTTCAGCTACCTTTCCGAATTTTCACGGGATTTTCCCGCAATGGGCTGCCTACGCTGCCGGCGCCAGACGGTTACCGAGTTTGCGCGCAGGGCATCTTCGGGGTGCCAGTCGGGAGACTCGCGCTCCCGACCGGTCTCCGACTTGGCGTTTCTAAGGTGTGCCCTGACCAGACAGCAGCGTCAGGGTGTAGGACGGCAACCGGCGCTGGCGCACGTCACTGAATAGCAAGCGCTGAGTCAGGCGCTGACCTGGCTCCAGCACGCCGTCGTGCAAGAAGACGCGCACGTAGGGCTCGCCGCTATGGGTGACACCGCTCGCGTTCTTGAGCTTCACCCCGGCGGGCAGCCCACGAACGACGACCAGCAGGTGCGTGTCCACGACCGAGTCGCTGATGTTCGTGATTCGGTACACGTCTTCCGCGCCGTAAGACGAACGGTCACTGTCGATCCGATCGGCGCGCAGCTGTGGCGTCACGTCGAGGAACTCCAGGCCTTGGTCGCGGCGCGACAGAGGATCGTCGTTGTCGATGGCGCGGCCGCTCAGCAGCTGCCCGTCTTTCGCACCGAGAGCGGCGAGCTCGGGGTGGTTCTTCGAATAGCTCAGATCGCTTTCGTTGGGCTGGAAGGCCCGAGCGAAACCAGGGTCGTACAGGCCGTTTTCGAGAAAATCGGCGATGGCGTCGATTTGAGCTTCGTCGAGGCCGAGTCCGCGTGGCGCCTTCTTGCCGCGAGGATGGGTGAATCGCGGCTCCAGCGTGTCGGCTTGGCCCGCGTACTGTTGGTCCTGCGCCACGCCGCGGTTGAAGTAGTTCACGACGTCCCTCACGCTGGTAAACGACCCGTTGTGAAAGAAGGTCCGCGCGTCCTTCAGCTGTCGCAGAGTCAAACTCCGAAACTTGTAGGCGTCGTGGTCGTTCTGGGTGATCTCTTCCCGGCCCGTGTCTTCGCCGTGGGGGAGCGGGTTGCCCTTGCGGTCGAACCGCAGGTGCCCCCTGACCAGGGCGTTCAGCGCTTGAACCGGGTGATCGCCGATGCCGACGTTGAAGAAGTTTTGCTCTACGAACTTGCCAACGCCAGCGACGTCCGGGTCGTCGGGCTGCTTATTGAACATCGGGCCGCTGTGACAGCTGAAACAGCCCGCTCCGCCTTGCGACGCAGGCGTGAAGAACAGTCTGGCGCCCTGCCGCTGGCGCGCAGTCAACGAGTCGTCACCGGCCAGGAAGTGGTCGAAGGGAGTGTCGCGCGTCACCGCGGTGCGCAAGAACGTCGCGGTAGCCCGGAGCACGGTGTCGTCATTGACGAGCTTATCTAAAGCTCCTTGGCATATCCCCGCGGGGTCGGCCTTTTTGCAGGTGTCGTAGCCTTGGGCTTCTTCGGGAAAGGCCTGCCGGAAGAGCTCGATGAAAGCTGGAATCTTTTGCAACTCGGCCGACTCGAAGTCGAGCATGCGGTGCGCATCGAGCAGCAACAGCGTCAGGTTTTCTTGAGCGGGGTCGTTCAACGGATTGAGCCCACCCGGCAAATCGTTCGACTCGCCGGCGAAGCCGCCGAAGAGCAAGCGATTGTTGAACGCGAAGCCGATCATGGATGGGGACTGGCGCCCGACGCTGTCCAGTTGGTCCAGGCGCCCGGTGGCGAGCAGTGCGTCCGCCAATGGATCGGCCTTCTGTCTTGCGGGCGTCGCGACGACCTGGGCACCACCCAAGCTATAGATGTCGGTGAGCGTCGGCAGCGAGTCGACGCCGGTATCGCCCTCGAAAAGCCGGGTTTTTGGCAGGTACGCGCTCTGCCGCGGTTGCAGGTTTCGCTGCGGCCGCCGACGGATGACGTAGTTGCCGTTCTCGTCCGTGTAGCCGCGCCCCTCGCCCCCGACGTTGAAGTTCAACACCGCACCGGCCTTACCGGCGGCTTCGCCGAGGTGGCAGCTGCCGCACGAGCCCGTGCTCTTGGTCGAGGCGACCACGCTCGACACGTTCGGGTTGTCGGCGGGCACGGTTCCGCCAAATGCGGTTCCGTCCGGCAAGTCCCGCGGCTCGTTCGCCCGGATGGGCGGATTGACGCTCTTGTTGACGTTGATGCGCGCCGTCCTCACCGGATCGTGAAACAGCAGCTTTCCGAGATAGCGCTTGGCTTCGGTCGTCTTGTAGCGGCCCGGCCGCATCGGGTCCTCGGGGGGCAGCGGGATCGAGGCGTCATCCGCCGGAACCTTCAGTTTCTCGAGCCCACCCACTTGCCGGGCGATCAGCTCCCGAAGGTGGGCGGGACCGATGACGAGCGCTTCGGTCGCTGACGCGACCGAGCTGTCCTCGCCGTCCGGGATGTCGCTTTGGCAGCCGGCCAAGAGCGGTAGGGCTAGCGAGCAGACCGCTAGCGGCGTCGACCATCTGTAATCCAATTTCATACGAAACGCGTTCATGACTCCTCCTTTGCGCGCGAAAAGCCGTGCCTTTCGCCGTGTTGCAGACCGTGGACGCGATTTTGCGCCCCGAAACCCGAGTTGGTTCCAGCCGCCGCGCCGACGGCGCTGGCCAGTTTTTCGCCGTGGCGCTGGCGGCGCCGGCTAGCTCAGCCGTTGCAGCAAGTGATCACCCACGCGCAGCGCGTTGGCCATGATGGTGAGCGCCGGGTTCACGGCCGCGCTGGAAGGAAAGAAGCTGCCGTCGACGACGTACAGGTTTCCGACCTCGTGCGTGCGGCAATTGCGATCCAAAACCGACGTGCGCGGATCACTGCCAAAGCGCAGCGTTCCGTTTTGGTGGGCGACGCCGGCGAGGGGGATGCGTTGCCCCGCGTACAGGTTGCGCGCGAACACGCCCTGGTGGCAGTCGTGACCGTGCACGGCGCAGCGGGTGCTGAGCTTCAATAGCTCTTTGAGCTTTGCGGTCAGGCGGCGGTGCGCTTCCTCGTTGTTGGGCTTGTAAAAGAGGACGACCTTGCCCTCGTTGTCGATCTTCACCCGGTTTTCTGGATCTGGCAGGTCTTCGCTCGTGAGCCAGAAGTCGAGTGAGTGACGGGCCATCAGCTCCAGCGTCCAGCCGGGAGCAATGGCGGGGGCACCCGCCCGGAGCGTGTCTACGTCCAGCTTGCCGACGAAGCTGATGTGGCCCATCGGATGCTGCCACTCGGGTGAGCCGAAGTAGAAGTCGTTGAGGGCCAAAGTCTTCTGAAATACCGTGGGGTTGGGGCACTTCGAGATCGCCATCAACACCGAGTTGACGTGGCCCATGTAGTGGCGGCCGACCATGTCCGAGCCGTTGGCAAGGCCGCGCGGATGGGTGCTACTGGCCGAGCGGAGCAAGAGCGCAGCGGAGTTGATGGCACCGCAGGCAACGACCACGACATCGGCCGAGTAGGTGGCCAGCTTGCCCTCGCGCTCGACCTCGACGCCGCTGATTTCGCGACCGGTGCTGCTGGTCACGAGCCGTCGCACCATCGCTCGCGTGAGCAGCGTGACGTTCGGAAATTCGAGCGCGGGATCGATGGCGCAGACCTGGGCATCGCTCTTGGCGTTGACGAGGCAGGGGTGCCCGTCGCAGGTCGCGCAGCGGATGCACGGGCTCTTGCGAGCGTTCTTCTCGTCCAGCATCACCCCCAGCGGCACGTGAAAGGGCTGGCAGCCGACCGCCGCCAGGTCTTCGCTCAACTGCTGGATGCGCGGCTCGTGGCTGATGGCGGCGTGCGGGTACGGGCCGCTGGCGTAGGCCTCCGTTGGATCTTCGCCGCGGTTGCCGTGGACGCGGTACAGATTTTCGGCTTGGGCGTAGTAGGGCTCGAGCTCACTGTAAGAGATGGGCCAAGCCGGGGAGAGGCCGCCATGATGGCGAATTTCGCCGAAATCTTGGGCGCGGAAGCGAAATAGCGCAGAGCCGTAGAACTTGGTATTGCCACCGACGAAGTAGTTGGTGTGCGGGTGCAGCTCTTCGCCGTCTCCGTCGCGCCACACCTCTTTCGTGTTGTAGCGGGCCTCCAGGTTGACGGCGCGCGTGCTCCAGTTCTCGGGCTCGCGCTTGACGTAGTCGCCGCGCTCCAGCAATAGGATCTTCTTGCCGGAAGCGGCCAGGCGGTGCGTCAAAGTGCCGCCGCCCGCGCCGGAGCCGATGATGATGACGTCGTAGTGATTGTCAGTCATGAGGGGAGTCCTTCAGGCAGCTGCAACGCACGAAGCAGGTAACGGTTTCATCGTGGTTGAGCTTTCCGCACAGTCGCTCGTGGCGACTGGCCAGCTGGCGTTGCAGCTCGACCCCCGCCAGCATGCCCAACAATGGCGCGCTCAAATAGATCCAGAAGCCCACCCACAAGTGCGCCCACACCGCCGAGCCAAACGTGCGAGCGGGGTTGATCGACATGCCGGAGATGGGCGCGGCCACGCTGATGAACAGCGCGACCAGCACCGCCGCGCAGGCACCCGCGTAGGGCGCCAAGCGCGGCGAGCGGTTCACGGTCATGACCGCGCTGAGCAGCACGAAAGCCAGGAAAAATTCGGCCAAAAATGCCGGTCCTACGCCGCCTGCTGGCGTCGTGACTACGTAGTTCACGGCCGGGTTGCTCACCAAACCTGGCAGCAGCCGTGCTGCCAAGAGCACGCCTGCGACGCTACCCGCGAGCTCCGCGGCGATGTAGCCCACGGCGTCGAGCGGCGAGAGCTTTCCGAGTCGCAGGAAGCACAGCACCATGGCCGGGTTCATGAAGGCGCCGCTGCGCTTGCCCCAGCGGCTGTAGATGAGGCACGCCGCCGTCACGCCCATCGCCAAGCCGACCAATACGCGGCGGACCAACGCCGAGGCGATGGCGGCGCGCACCGGGGAAGCGGGGTGCTCGAGCACGACGACGTTGACACAGGCCGAGACCATGAACAGCCCGAGCAGCGCGCCGTCCATCGCGTAGATGCAGAGCTTCTCGCGAAGGTTGGCGCGCGGCAGGGGCGCGGCAGCGCTCGCCACGGCTAGCCCCCGGTCTCGAACCCGGGGTAGAGCGTCATGCCGCCGTCGACGTACAACGTTGCACCGGTGATGTAGTCGGAGTCGTCGGAAGCCAGCCAAACCGCGGCGCGGCCGATCTCGTTCGGCTCGCCGATACGCCGATACGGGATGAGGTTCATGAGCGAGTTGTAGGCTTCGCGGCTGCTCCAGGCGTCCATGTTGATGGGCGTGCGCACGGCGCCGGGCGAGAGCGCGTTCACGCGGATGCGCAGCGGCGCCATTTCCTGGGCGATGCTCTTCATCATCATCGACACTCCGCCTTTCGAGGTGGCGTAGTTCACGTGCCCCGCCCAGGGAATGACGTCGTGCACCGAGCTGATGCAGATGATTTTGCCGGCCGAGCACGAGATCTCGCGGACGACGCCGCGGCGCTTGAACTCGCGCACCGCCGCTCGCGAGCACAGAAACTGTCCCTTCAGGTTGACGTTCATCACCAGGTCCCAGTCGGCCACCGTCAGCTCGTCGAACGGGGCGTCCTTTTGCAGGCCGGCGTTGTTCACCAGAATGTCGACGGTGCCAAACTCGGCGATCATGGTGGCGAACATGCGCTCCACCTCGGCTTCGTTGCTGACGTCGGCGCGGTGGGCGTAGGCGCGCGCGCCGCAGCGCTGAATCTCGGTCACGACCTTCTGCGCCTCCTCGTCGCGCGATACGTAGTTGACGACTACGTCGGCCCCGGCATGGCCGAGCGCGAGCGCCATGGCCTTGCCAATGCCCGAGTTGGCGCCGGTCACCAAGGCTTTTTGGCCCTTCAAGCTGCGCACGATTGGGCACATGGGCAGCGTGTCCGCCATCGTGGCTTGTTCACTGAAATAGTCCCTCATTGTCCTCGTCTCCTGCCCAGCGCTACGCCGAAGGACACTCGCGGTTACCCAACCAGACTACTTTTCGGCAGGTCGAGAGTTTGTGTAACCGAACCCCCGGGTCGGCGTCTAAGGCGGCCATGGGACACGATCACACGCCGAAATTTGGGAACCAGGGACAATTGCCGGGCGGCCTCGATGACGCAGAGACGACGCGCCTTGCCGAGGACGCTCGACGTGAAAAGAACTGGAAGCGCTGGGGGGCCTACCTCTCCGAACGCCAGTGGGGGACGGTCCGCGAGGACTATTCGGAGCATGGCAATTGCTGGGACTACTTCCCGCACGACCACGCCCGCAGCCGCGCTTACCGATGGGGCGAAGACGGCTTGTTCGGCTTCAGCGATCGCCAGGCCCGTATCTGTTTCTCTCTTGCGCTGTGGAACGAAAAGGATCCGATCCTCAAGGAGCGCCTGTTCGGGCTCACCGGACCCGAAGGCAACCACGGCGAGGACGTAAAGGAACTCTACTACTACCTCGACGCGACGCCGACCGGCTCTTACTTGCGTGGACTCTACAAGTACCCGCAGCGCGAGTACCCCTATGCACGGCTCGTGAACGAGAATCGCTCGCGCGGTAAGCACGAGCCGGAGCTCGAGCTCGCCGATACGGGCGCGTTGGACGGCGACGCCTACTATGACGTGAGCGTCGAGTACGCCAAGGCCGACGCGGAAGACATTCTGATTCGAATCACCGTCGACTCGCGGTCACCCGAGGCCGCGCGGCTGCACGTGTTGCCGACGCTGTGGTTTCGCAATACTTGGAGCTGGGGCGCTGAGGGCGCGAAACGGCCAGAGCTGCGCGCCAAAAACGCGGCCGCGGTCGAAGTGATGCACCCGGACCTGGGCGACTACGAGATGCTGTTCGAGCCTTCACCGGCGCTGCGTGAGCTACTGTTCACGGAGAACGAGACCAACAGCGAGCGCGTGTTCGGCGTTCCTTCGGCTTCGCTCTATACGAAAGACGCCTTTCATCGTCGGGTGGTCAATGGCGAGCTTGGGGCTACCAATCCCGAGCTGGTGGGCACGAAAGTGGGCGCTTGGTACGAGCTGGAGGTGCCGGCCAAGGGCAAGGTCGTGCTCCACGCTCGATTGCGCAAACGCGCACCGGCGGCTGCGGCGCCGTTCGGCCCTGCCTTCGACCGGACGTTCCGTGACCGGTTGGCCGAAGCGGACGCTTTCTACGATCGCGTGCACCCCGAGACTGCGACGGCAGACGAGCGCGCCGTCGCTCGCCAGGCCTACGCGGGGCTGGTTTGGTCCAAGCAATTCTTTCACTACGCCGTGGGCGAGTGGCTCAACGGCGACGCGGGGCAACCGCCGCCTCCCGGCTCGCGTCATCATGGGCGCAACAACGATTTTCGGCACGTGTATTGCCGCGACGTCATCTCGATGCCGGACAAGTGGGAGTATCCGTGGTTCGCGGCCTGGGATTTGGCCTTCCACATGCTGCCGTTCGCGCGCATCGATCCGGAGTTCGCCAAAGAACAGCTGATCTTGTTCCTGCGTGAGTGGTACATGCATCCGAACGGCCAAATTCCCGCGTATGAGTTTGCGCTGTCGGACGTCAACCCGCCCGTGCACGCCTGGGCCGTCTGGCGCGTGTACAAAATGACGGCCAAGCGCGGCGAACGCGACCGCGTATTTTTGGCGCGCGCGTTCCAAAAGCTACTGCTCAACTTCACCTGGTGGGTGAACCGCAAAGATCCGGAAGGCAACAACCTGTTTGCGGGCGGCTTTCTGGGCCTCGACAACATCGGCGTGTTCGATCGCTCCCAGCCGCTGCCCACGGGCGGGCACCTGAAGCAAGCCGACGGCACGGCCTGGATGGCCTTCTACTCGTCGACCATGCTGTCGATGGCGCTCGAGCTGGCCGAAGGCGACCCCGCCTACGAGGACGTCGCCTCCAAGTTCTTCGAGCACTTCGTGGGCATCGTCGACGCCATGAATCGCTTTGGCGGTACGGGCTTGTGGGACGAGCAGGACGGCTTTTACTACGACCAGCTGGCCATCGACGGGCACAGCATTCCCTTGAAGACGCGCTCGATGGTCGGGGTGCTGCCGCTGATCGCGGTCGAGGTGCTCGAAGATCACGTGCTCGATAAGCTGCCCGGCTTCAAAAAACGGATGCAGTGGTTCCTGGACAACCGCAAGGACTTGGCCGGGCTCATCTCGTATCAAGAACTGGCGAAGGGCAAGCACGGGCACCGGCTTCTGGCGGTTCCGTCGCGCGAACGGCTGGAGCGCGTGCTGCGCTTCATGCTCGACGAGACCGAGTTTTTGTCGCCCCATGGCTTGCGCTCGCTCAGCCGCGTCCACAAAGACGAGCCGTATCGCTTTCAAGTTCATGGCAACGAGCACCGCGTCGAATACGCACCCGGTGACTCGACGACGGGCCTGTTCGGCGGCAACTCGAATTGGCGCGGGCCGGTTTGGTTCCCCTTGAATTACCTCGTCGTCGAAGCGCTGGAGCGCTACCACCACTATTACGAAGACTCGCTCAAGGTGGAGTGCCCGACCGGCTCCGGTAGGTTCTTGAACCTGCAAGAGGTCGCGGCGGAGCTCGCCGGCCGGTTGTCGAGCATCTTCCTGCCCGATCAAAACGGCCGACGTCCGTGCCACGGGCAAGACCCACGCTACGCCTCCGACCCGCACTTCAAAGACTTGGTGCTCTTTCACGAATACTTCCACGGCGAAGACGGACGTGGCGTCGGCGCCAGTCATCAAACCGGTTGGACTGCGCTGGTCGCGCGTTGTCTCGAATCCATCGCCAAAGCTCGCTCGGCCAAAGAGGAGGCAGCATGAGCGCGCACGCACTTCCGGTCGATAGCGTCACGGAATGGCTCGAAACCGACGGCCTGGGCGGCTTCGCCAGCGGCACCAGCTCCGGGCTGCGGACGCGGCGTTACCACGCGCTCCTGCTCGCGGCCGCGGCCCCGCCCGCCGATCGTCGCGTCTTGGTGCAGGGCTTCGTCGCGCGCTTGGAAACGCCCGAAGGCTCCGCGGAATTTTGGCCCCAGGCGTACGCGGGCGGTTGGGTGACGGGGCAAGACGTCGAGCGCGTCGAGTTCTCGAGCGACGTCTGGCCGACGTGGCGGTTCTTCACCCGTCTGGGGGTTCGGGTCGACGTCGAAGTCTTCGTGCCTCAAGGCAGCCCTGCGGTCGTCGTCTCGTTCAAGCTGGGTCAATCGCTGCCCGGCGCCAAGCTCGAGCTTCGCCCGCTGCTCTCCGGGCGCGACTTTCACGGTACTCAGCACGAGAATGGCGCCTGCAATCAAGAGCCGCAAGCGCAAGGCAACGTCCTACGTTTTCAGCCCTACGCAGGCGTCCCCGCCGTGCTCTCGCTGTGCAACGGCCAGTACCGGCACGCGCCGGATTGGTACCGAAGCTTCTTTTATGCCGAGGAAGCCGCGCGCGGCCTGAGCGCGGAAGAAGACTTGGCCTCGCCGGGCGTCTTTCTTTTCGACGTCGCCGAGCAAGAGGCGCTGTGGGTGCTGACCGCGGATTTGCCCGGCAAGCTCACGCTCGAGCACGAGAGCCCGCGCGCCCTCGTGCATCGGCTGCGGCAGTCGGAGCGACAACGCCGCAGCAGCTTTGCGACGCCGCTCGAGCGAGCCGCCGATCAGTATCGGGTGAAGCGAGGCGAGGGGCGGACTTTGATCGCCGGCTATCCCTGGTTCGGCGATTGGGGGCGCGACACGTTCATCGCGCTGCGCGGCATCAGCTTGGCCACCGGCGACCTGGGCACGGCGCGCTCGATCCTGAGCGAGTGGGCGGGAGTGGTGTCAGAAGGCATGCTGCCCAATCGATTCTCCGACGATGCCAACGCGCCCGCCGAATACAACTCGGTCGACGCTTCGCTGTGGTTCGTGCTGGCGGCCGACGAGCTCTTGACGCACCCCGCGGCCTACGCGGCGCTGACTCCTTCCGAGCGGCGGCGCATCGAAGCCGCCATCGACGACATCGTTGCCGGCTACGCGCGCGGCACGCGCCACGGCATCCGTCGCGATGAAGACGGCTTGCTCGCCTGCGGCGAAGTCGGGGTCCAGTTGACTTGGATGGACGCGAAAGTCGGAGACTGGGTGGTCACCCCGCGCATCGGCAAACCGGTCGAAATCCAAGCCTTGTGGGTGCACGCGCTCCAGATCGCCGGCAAGCGCAACCCCGCGCTGCTGGGTTGGGCCGAAGCGGCGCAGCGGGCGCTAGAAACGCGCTTCTGGAACGCCGAGCGCGGCATGCTGTTCGACGTCGTCGACGACGGTCACCGCGCCGGTGCGGTGGACCCTGCCTGTCGCCCCAACCAGATCTTCGCGGCCGGTGGCTTGCCGTTCACGCTCCTTTCAGCGGAACGCGCTCGCAGCGTTGTCGACGCCGTGGAGCGAGAGCTGTGGACGCCGTTGGGCTTGCGCTCGCTCGAGCGAAGCCACCCTGCCTACGTGCCGCACTACCAGGGCGGCGTGTGGGAACGCGATGGCGCGTACCACCAAGGCACCGTTTGGCCCTGGCTCATCGGTCCCTTCGTCGAAGCCTGGGTCAAGACTCGGGGCAGCACCAACGAGGCCAAGCTGCTGGCGCGCCAGCAATTTCTGGCTCCGCTCTACGAGCACCTATCTCGCGCCGGGCTCGGCCACGTCAGCGAAATCGCCGACGCCGAAGCGCCGCACACCCCGCGCGGCTGCCCGTTTCAGGCCTGGTCCGTTGCCGAGCTGCTGCGGCTGGAGCGAGTCGTGCTCGCGCCCGCGGTCTCCGCCGCGTCGAGCGAGGGCGGCGTGCGTCTAGCGGTCGCTTCGTGAGCTCGCGAGGCGCGACCCCGGGCTGAAACGGAAGCTCGGTCCCGGCGTAGTCGGAGTAGCGGCCACCAGCGGCTGCTGATTGCGAGGATGCCGTGAGAACTTTCGAAGTTGCACTTTGGCTGTTGATCGCAGGTTGGTCACTGTGGTGGCTCGTTCGTCCACCCAAGTCAAAAGCACGTGCCGGGCTCGTGGCGGCGGCGATCGTGCTTCTGGGCGTGCACGTCGGGCACGAAGGCGCGCGACTCCAGCTGGTGCCGATCTACCTCACGATGGGCGCACTGACCGGGCTCACCGCCTGGCGTTGGCAGGAGCCGCCCGCGCGCGGGTCGCGCACCGGCTGGGCGTTGCCCATGCTTCTCGTCGTTGTGCTGCTCGTCGCCGGCGCGCTACCTGCACTTTTTCCCGTTTTTTTATACGACACGCCGGGTGGCAAGTACGCGATTGGCACCGCGAGCTATGAGCTCGCGGACCGTGGCCGCAATCGAGCTTTGGTCGTGCAATTTTGGTACCCCGCCGCCGCTGGCGCGCAGGGCAGAAGGGCGGGAATTTCTCCGCGACCCGAGGCACTCGCCGACGCCTACGCGGCCTTCACCGGCTTGCCGCGCTTCGCATTCGACAGCCTCCGGCTGATCAAGACCCACGCCATCGAGGACGCCCCCTTGTCTCGGGCGCGAGAGCGTTTTCCCATCGTGCTGTTTTCTCATGGGCCCGGCAGCGGCAACCGCTCGCAAAGTATCTTCCAGATGGAGGAGCTGGCGAGTCGGGGCTTCGTGGTCGCGGCCATCGACCACACCGGCTACGCCTCGACCACCATCTTTCCGGACGGCCACGCCGTGCCGGTTGGGCCATCCTTCTCGTGGCCCGTGTTCGTCGACGCGCGCTCGACGGCGATGCTCGAGACATGGGTGAAAGACGCCCGCTTCGTGGTCGACGAGCTCGAACGACTCGACACCGGAGATGGCCGGGGTCTGCTCACCGGCCGCCTGGACCTGTCCAAGATTGGCTACTTGGGCGCCAGTTTTGGGGGCTCGGTGGTAGTCCAGGCCCTGCTCGATGACCCGCGCCTCAAGGCGGGTCTGGCCCAAGACGGTAAGCCGTACTTCGCCGAAGGCACCGCGGCGTCTCTGCACCGTCCGCTGATGTACATGCAGTCGGCCGCGCCGTACATGAACGTCAGCGACGCGCAGTTGTCGCAATGGGGCCTCAATCGCGCACGCTTCAAGCTCGCCGAGCAAGATCACTACCTGCGGCAGATGCGGCTGTTCGCAGGCGTCGACAGCCCCATCTACAACGTGTTCATTCGTCGCACGAACCACGTCACCTTCTCGGACCTCTACCGGATCATCCGGCTGCCTGATGCGGAGTTGATGGATGTGCGGCGCGCGCACCGCATCATCAACGACTATACGGTGGCGTACTTCGACCGCTACCTGAACGGGGCTTCCCCCGCCTTGGTCGACGGGCGCTCGCCAGCGCCCTACCCGGAGGTCACGGCGATAGCGCGCAACGCCGCCGCGGGCTCCGTCGCCCTGGCCGGTCCTCGAGCCGCGCCGGCGGGGGACGGCGGCTAGAGCGACAAACGGTTTTGCTGGGGCAACGAAGTTCACGAGTTAGCGACTTCAAGCGTCGCCGCGTGGGGGGAGGCTCGGCCGAATGCACTGCGCCTTCGGCGCTCCCTCGCTTCGCGAACGCGGTGGCTGCAAACTGATCGGCGTTCTAGGCGTGCAGCTTGGCCGCCAAAACGTCGACCTTTTCGATGCGCGGGGGCTCGCTCAAGAGGTCGGCGGCGTTCGCCATCAACGCGGCCGCGATCGGGCCCTGGAGGTGCGCGGTCCGGCCGGCGTCGTCGGCGAAAGCGTCGAAGATGCCGAACTCTCGCTCGTTCAAGCGCACGGCAAACCACACGACGGTGCCGGCCTCGCGCTGGGCGAGCTCAAGCGCGCCGGCCAGAAAGCTCGCGACCGTTTGCTCCTTGCCCGGCTTGGCGACGACCCGAACGAGCAGACCTACTTTTACCATGATTCAGCTTCTCCTCTCCGAGCGGCTGGCCCGGTAGCGAGACCGTAGTCTTCGGCGAGCGGAGCGCCCAGTGGCGGAAACGACAATTATGCTATCGTTTCCGCCATGCGGGTTTGCGTGCTGGTGGCCAACCGAGCTTTCGACACCGGGCTGTCGTCGGTGCTCGACACGTTGCAGACCGCGAACGAGCTCAGCCCGGCGAGCGAGTCGGGTCCGGCCTTCGCGGTCGAAGTTTGCGGCGTCGCAAAGCGGGTCACGACCCAGCAGGGTCTGCGCCTGCCGCTTCGCCGCCTGCCACGGTCGGCTCCGGACGTAGTGATCGTGCCCGCGCTCGGCGCCAAGACCGCCGATTCACTCGCGACCGCGCTCGAGCAGCGCGAAATAGCCGACATGTGCGCGCTCTTGCGCGAGTGGTCGCAAGCCGGCGCTTTGGTGGGCGCCGCTTGCACGGCCACGTTCGTGATCGCGCACGCTGGGCTGTTGGACGGTCGGCGGGCGACGACGAGCTGGTGGCTGGGGCCCAGCTTTCGAGCGCGCTTTCCGCGCGTGCTCCTGGAAGACTCGAGGATCATCGTTCCCGCGCGGGGCTTCATCACCGCCGGCGCCGCCCTGGCTCACGTCGACTTGGCGCTCTGGCTGGTGCGGCGTCACAGCCCGGGCCTGGCCCAGCGCACCGCCAACTTTCTCACCTTCGACGATCGGCAATTGCAGACCGGCTACGTCATGTCACAGCACGTGGCGCTGTCCGACCCGCTCGTCGAAAAGTTCGAGCACTGGGCGCGCCGCAACCTGGTGGGGTTTTCGCTGGAGACGGCTGCGCGCGCGCTCGGCGCCAGTCCGCGCACGCTCGAGCGCCACGTGTCGCGCGTGCTCGGAAAATCACCGCTTTCCGTGGTGCAAGAGCTGAGGGTCGACAAGGCCCTGCAGCGATTGCGAGCCGGACGTAGCTCGCTCGAAGAAATCGCAGCCGAGGTTGGCTACAGCGACGCCGTCACTCTGCGCACGCTCTTGCGTCGTAAGACCGGGCGGGGGCTGCGCGAGCTGCGGCGCTGACGCGCGCTTCAGCCCTCGGCGCGCATCACGACCTTACCCCGAGGTTGCCGCGACTGGAGGCGCAACGGTTTCGGGCGCCTTGGCCCGCGATTCGGACGTGCGCTCCAGACTGGGTGCGGAGTCGTGGTGCTGGTGGCTGGCGCCGACCTCGAGCAGCTCGCGGCTGGCGTGGATCTGCGAGCTGGAGCGCTCGACGAACAGATCGAGCGTCCAGTCGAGCACGACCCGCACCTTGTTGCCGAACCCGACCAGCTTGCTCAAGTACAGCGTACGCCAGACGAACCAGGCCAGAAAGCCTGACAGCCGAACGCCCAGCAGCCGCACGGCCGCGAACTGGTGGCCAACGCTGACCAGCTGCCCGAAGTCGAAGTAGCGAAACGGCTGCGTCGGCTCTCCGCGCAGCAGACGCACGAGGTTCTTGCCGGTTTGGGCGCCTTGCTGAAACGCGACCTGGCCGAGCGGCGGTAGCGGACGCCCGTCTTTTCCGGGAAAGGTGGCGGCGTCGCCGAGCACGAACACGTTGTCGTGCCCGGGGACGCGGCAATCGGCGGCGACGGCCACGCGCCCGGCGCGATCGAGCGGCAGGCTCGTCTTGGCCAGCAACGGCGAGGCGGCCACTCCCGCACACCAGCAAGCGGTGCGCGTGTCGAGCTGGCTGCCGTCTTTCAAGCGCACCCAATCGGTACCGATCTCGGAGACGCGAGCTTGGTGCAGCACCCGGACCCCGAGCTTCGCCAATTGCGCTTCGGCGCTGCCGGCGACAGCGGCGTGCCAGCCGTTCAGCACGCGATCCCCCGAATCGACGAGCACGACGTCGACCAGCGACTCGTCCACTTCGGGATAGCGCGGGAGCAGTACCTTGTCGATCAGGTCGCGCGCTTCGGAGGCGACCTCCACGCCGGTTGGGCCGGCGCCGATCACCACGAAGCGCAGCATCTTGCGCACGAGCTCGCGGTCGGCTTCGCGCGCCGCCGTCTCGAAGCAGTCGATGATGTGGTTGCGGAGCGCGATCGCGTCACCCAGCTCGCGCATGAAAAAGGCGTGCTCGGCGCCGGGAGTGTTGAAGGTCTGCGTGGTCGAGCCCGGAGCGAGCACCAAATAGTCGAACGGGGTTTCGTCGTGCCGTACCCGCAGCGTGCCGCCGTCGGCGTCCGCGTCCACGTCGACCTTGGAGATGATCTTGCCGCCTTCGACGTCGATTCGCTCCACGGTTTCTTTCTTGAAGCGGATGTTCGTGGCCTCGAAGATGCGCCGAAACGGGTACGTGACCTGGCGCGTCTCGATGGCGCCGACCGAAACGCTGGGCAGCAGCGGCGGGAACAAGAAGTAGTTCTTGCGATCGATGACCGTGAGCTCGAGCTTGTCGCTCCAGCCGAGCGCAGCATCGAGGCCCATCGCCGTATCCAACCCCGCGAAACCACCGCCCACGATGACGACGCGCACCGGCGCTGCTGGCTCGCGCCAGCGCCGCGTTTTCCACATCGCTTGCAAGGGTGCGCCAACCAAATAGCCGAGCAGGGGCGTGAGCAGCAGCACCAGCGCACCGAGCGCGCTCTGGGCCACGTCGAGCACGGGCAGCAGCAGCCAGGCCGCCATGTCGGCAAGGGCCAAAGCCGTCGTCACCGCGAACAGCGCTCGGCGCGTCAGGCGGGGCAGGGGCATGCGGCGCACCAGCACCAAGCTGAGCGGCAGTAGCAGCGCGAGCGACACGCAATGGGCCCCGAACAGCAGCCAGCGCAGCTCTCCGCCGAGCATGCCGACACGGGTCCCCAGGCTCACGAGACCCATCCAAGATAGGTCCCAGTTGATGGCGGCTACGGAGACGAACCAGCCCGAAAGAAACAGGGCGAATCCGACCACCAGGCCTGCGGAAATGGCGAGCTTGCTCGCGAGACCGAGGTTTCGAAGCACATAAATGTTGCTGCGGGACATGGCGCACGCCCTACGCCGCCGCCCTCGCTGCGGTTACGCGCCAAATTCCCGTGTAACCAAGCTGGCCCGGCTGCGTAGACGGCGCATGGGGCTTTGGACCAAACGTCTGACGCGGCTGTCCATGCTGGTTTGCGTGGCGGCGCTGCCGCTAGCTCGGCAATCGGAGCTTGCGGCTCGGACCGATGACGCCGCCGCGCCCGCGAGCGACGCGGCGCTGGTAACGGCGGTGCGCGAGGTCGAGGTCGTCGTGAGCGACCTCCACCGGTCACGCGCCTTCTTCGAGCTGTTGGGCTTTACGGCGCTGCACGAGGAAGAGCGGTCGGGCTCTGCCGAAGAGCAGCGCACCGGCATCGCCCAAGCTCGGGTTCGTCGCTTGGAGCTGGCGCTCGGGAGCGAGCGTCTCGCTCTCCGCCAATTCGCCGCGCCGGCGGCCGGGCGCCCGGTGCCGCCGGATAGCCGTGGCAACGACTTGTGGTTTCAGCACGTCGCCATCGTGGTGCGCGACATGGATCGGGCTTACGGCTGGCTCCGCGCTCACCATGTCACTCACGTGTCGACGGGGCCGCAAACGCTACCGCGTTGGAACAAGAACGCCGCCGGAATCCAGGCCTTCTACTTTGCCGATCCGGACGGACACACGCTGGAAATCATCCACTTTCCTCGAGGCAAGGGCGACGCGCGTTGGCAGGCCGCGGAGACCTGCAGTCGCACGCCGGTCGAGCTCTGCTTGTTTCAGGGCATTGATCACACGGCCATCACGGTCAGTGACACCGACGCCAGCCTCGCGTTCTATCGCGACCGGCTCGGTTTGCGGGTGGCGGGCGAGAGCGAGAACTACGGCCCCGAGCAGGAGCACCTGAACGGCGTGTTCGGCGCGCGCCTGCGTATCACCGCGCTGCGAGCCGCCTCGGGGCCCGGCATCGAGCTACTCGAATACCTCGCGCCACGCGGCGGCCGGCCGGCTCCGAACGACGCTCGAGCGAACGATTTGTCGCATTGGCAGATCGACGTCGAGGCTTCCACGCTTTCGGGGGTCTCGTCGGCGGCCAATTCCACCGGTGGTCGTGGCCTCACGCCAAACAGCTCTGCCAACGAGGCCCTGGTGCGCGACCGCGACGGACACGCGCTGCTGGTCGCCGGCGCCGGCGCGTCCAAAGGCCAATAACCACTCTGTGCGCGACTCGATGTAACCAGTCGCCCCTCGCCACGTACCAAGCTCAACCTCGAAGTGAGCCGCGAAAAGACGGCCCGCTGGGCCCGAACAAGGAGTAGGCCGTTGACTGTTTCTGCGCAAATTGCCGTGCTGCGCGCTCGCGCGCTCGACCTCACCACCAAGCTCGACTGGGTCGCGCCCCTGGTGGCTCGCATCACCCTCGGCGTGGTGTTCGTCAGCACCGGCTGGGGCAAAGTTCACGACCTCGATAAGGTCACCGGGTTCTTTACCGACCTTGGTATTCCGATGCCGCACGCCAACGCCGTGATGGTCTCGTTCGTCGAGCTCTTCGGCGGAGCCCTGCTACTGATTGGCCTGGGCTCGCGGCTGGCGGCGCTGCCGCTGATGGCGTCGATGGCCGTCGCCATCCTGACTGCGCAGCGCGAAAACGTGCACGGCGTGCCCGACTTGTTCGGGCTCGTCGAATGGACGTACTTCGCGCTCTTGCTGTGGGTCGCGTTCGCCGGGCCCGGCAAAGCTTCGCTCGACCACTTGCTGCTGGGCAAAAAGCGCCGCGCCCCCATCCAGACCTTTCCCGAGCCACTCATCAATCACTAACCAACACTCAAGAAACAACCAAAAGGAAACGTATCAACATGACCTCCATTCTCATCGCCGCCGCTATCTCCGGTATCGTCTCGGGCGCTCAGGCCGACCACAGCCAAAGCCCCGCCTTTCAGGCTGACGTCAGCAGCATGGGCGCGCAGCCGCTCGACGACACCAAAGGCAAGCACGCCTGCAAGGGCCAAAATGCCTGCAAAGGCCAGGGCGGCTGCAAGACCGACAAGCACGCTTGCAAGGGCCAGAACGCCTGCAAGGGCCAGGGCGGCTGCAAGGGATGAGCCGTTTCGCGCCGGACAGCCGTGGCAACCCCACGGCTGTGCCGGCGCAACTCCTTTTTGAGCGAGCGAGCAAGATCATGATAGAGCGCTTCGGCTTTCCGCACCTGGGCATCGGCGTCGGCCTGCGTACGACGCACTACCGCGAGATCCTCGAGCAGTGGCCGGCCGTGGATTGGTTCGAGGTGCTGAGCGAGAACTTCATGCACACCCGGGGGCGCCCGCTCGAAATCTTGGATCAGCTCGCGGAGCACTACCCGCTGGTCATGCACGGTGTTTCGCTGTCGATTGGCTCGACCGATCCGCTCGATTGGGACTACCTGCGCGAGCTCAAAGCCTTGCGCGAGCGCATCGGTGCCCATTGGGTCTCCGACCACTTGTGCTGGACGGGCGTCGCCAGTCGCAACACGCACGATCTTCTGCCGCTGCCTTTCACGGAAGAGGCGCTGCTGCACACCGCGCGCCGCGTGCGAGAGGTGCAAAACTTTCTCGAGGCGCCGCTCGTGCTCGAAAACCCTTCGAGCTACGTCGAGTTTGCGGGAACGCCGCTCAAAGAGTGGGAGTTCTTGAAAGGCGTCGTCGAGCTCAGCGACTCGGGCATCTTGCTCGACGTCAATAACGTCTACGTTTCCGCAAAAAATCACGGTTTCGACCCAGAAGCCTACCTGGCCGCGCTGCCAATGGACCGCGTCGTCCAGATCCACGTCGCCGGCCACACGGACTACGGCACGCACGCCATCGACACCCACGTCGGCCCCGTGCCGGATCCGGTGTGGCGTCTTTTGGCGCGCGCTCGCGAGCTCGGCGCCAACGCGCCCGTGCTGCTCGAATGGGATGCCGAGATCCCGCCGTTCGCGGTCGTGCACGCCGAAGCCGAACGGGCGCGCGAGTTTCTGGGCCAAGTCGCGGTCGCGGGGGCCGCGTGACCGCCGCCAGCGCGCCCGGCCTGCGCCAACTGCAGCGTTGGTTCGCGTCCGTCACCACTCACCCCGAAGGCGTGCTCGAAGGCCGTCTCAGCGCTCGGCGCAGTCAAAAGCTCGAGCGCTTGGTCACGCCGGGGCCCCGCCTTTCGGCGATCGACGGCGTTCAAATCTACAACGACGGCTATTTCGTGCGCTTGGTCGAGTGCTTGACCGACGACTACCCCGCGCTCAGCTACGCGCTCGGTGAAGAGGCGTTTTCGGAGCTGGCTCGCGCCTACATCGCGCAGCATCCGTCGCGCTCGCGCAGCCTGAACGCCTACGGGCAGCACTTGGCCGCCTTCTGTCGAACCCGCGCCGAGCCTTGGTCGGCGTTCGCCGCCGATCTAGCGCGCCTGGAATGGGCGCTGGTCGAGGTCGTGCACGAGCCCGCTTCCGAAAGCCTCCGCCCCGACGCGCTGGCGACGATTCCGGCCGCGCGTTGGCAAACCGCGCGCCTGCTGCCGAGCCCTGGCCTGCGCCTGCTCGGCTTCGACTACCCGGTGAACGACTTCTTCCAAGCCTTCCGCGACGAGCGCGCACCCCAGCTGCCCGAGCGCGCGCCCAGCGCCACCGTCGTCTACCGCCAAGGGCCCGCCCTGTGGCGCATGGGCCTCGAACCGCGCGCCGCCCTGTTGTTGAAAGATCTCCTCGCCAGCGTTCCGCTCGCCATCGCCATCGCGACGCTCGAAGCGCGCAGCCAAGCCACCGGCACCAGCGAGGAGCTAACCCGCCTGCTCCCGCAATGGCTCGGCTCCTGGGTCCAAAGCGGCTTCTTTCGCGGCGTCGAGCTCGCCTAACGAACGGGCCACACCCCCGATTGCACATCCAGGGCTGCCGAGTTGCAGCCTAAATTGCAGAAGCTTCTTTCTGCGCGTCAGGCAGCGGCCAAGGATTCATCACGTCTTGGGCTGCCGCGCCGCAGATCCCTTGCAGAAACTCCCGTGGCGTCGCAAGGCCAAGCCTAGCGACCGCTTCGGGCTGCTACCCTGCTGGGGGATCTTATCGAGAGCCTCCGAGATTTTCACAGGAAGGGCAGAAGGGCAAAAGGGCAAGAAGGCGAGAGACGAGAACGCATTTTTGTTTTTGGAGGACCAAAACCAAAAATATTTCCCTCGAAGGCCCGAAGATCACCCTTGGGGCTTCCGCTTCGCTGATCTCTTGCAAAAGCCTCCGTAGTGTCGCAAGGCCAAGCCTAGCGACCGCTTCGGGCTGCTACCCTGCTGGGGGGGCTTATCGGGAGCCTCCGAGATTTTCACAGGAAGGGCAGAAGGGCAGAAGGGCAAGAAGGCGAGAGACGAGAACGCATTTTTGTTTTTGGAGGACCAAAACCAAAAATATTTCCCTCGAAGGCCAGAAAGCAACCGGTCCGCCCGATCGCAAGGGGGAGCCGGCGGCAGCGCAAACCCCAAGTCCCCTTTGCTCGTCCTTCTGACCTTCTGCCCTTCCTGTGAAAAAATCTCGATCGTACGAGGTGGCCCTTTGCCGCTACAGAAGGTTCTGCGATTTAGGCTGCGGATTGGCGTGCGCCGGCACAAACTGGCAACAGACAGTAGGTGAGAATGAGAAGTAAACATCGACAACTCAAACAAGTCCTACCCCGGGAGGAATCCACCACCTGGGAAGTCGAGCCTTGCGCGGCGTGG
>Ga0207667_10000473_pt1 | contig 53669 bp, 43 predicted proteins | sample KBSCornC52_FD_184301 | JGI IMG/M metagenome (GOLD analysis project Ga0207667, IMG submission 184301) | Corn rhizosphere microbial communities from Kellogg Biological Station, Michigan, USA - KBS Corn C5-2 (SPAdes) (version 2) | ecosystem: Host-associated > Plants > Roots > Rhizosphere > Soil ... | reverse complement strand
GTCTCGTACTCGGTCTCGTACTCGGTCTCGTACTCGGTCTCGTACTCGGTCTCGTACTCGGTCTCGTACTCGGTCTCGTACTCGGTCTCGTACTCGGTCTCGTACTCGTACTCGTACTCGGTCTCGGCCCCGAACCCCGAGCTCGAACCCGAACCCGAACCCGAACCCGAACCCGAACTCGAACTCGATCTCGAACCCGAACTCGATCTCGAACCCGAACTCGAACTCGATCTCGAACCCGAACTCGATCTCGAACCCGAACTCGAACTCGATCTCGAACCCGAACTCGATCTCGAACCCGAACCCCGAGCTCGAACTCCCGTTTCGGTCCGGCTTGGGTTGCCGGTTTCTCTGGCGGCGTTGCCCGAGGCCGACACGGGAGCTTCTGCAATTGGGGCTGCGGAGCGGCAGCCAACCCTGTCGTCGCCGGGGGAATTCCTGACAACTGTATGTCAGTGATGTGTCGGCAATGGCGGCGTTTTTGAGGCGGGTTTTCCGCCACTGCCGGCTGCGGGGAGCCGGTGCTAGGTGATGGGCCCCCGATGCCCAAAGCTGCACCGCCGCCTGAGCCTGATGCGATCGTGATTCGTGGAGCGCGCGAGCATAACTTGAAGAACGTGACGGTGCGCATTCCCAAGCACAGCTTGGTGGTGCTCACCGGCGTGTCCGGTAGCGGCAAGTCGTCGCTGGCGTTCGATACGTTGTACGCGGAGGGGCAGCGCCGCTACGTCGAGAGCTTGTCCAGCTACGCGCGGCAGTTCTTGGGCCAGATGGAGAAGCCCAAGTACGACACGATTCGCGGCTTGAGCCCGACGATTTCGATCGAGCAGAAGACGGCGTCGAGCAATCCGCGCAGCACCGTCGGCACCGTGACGGAGGTGCACGACTACTTGCGCGTGTTGTACGCCAGCATCGGCGTGCAGCATTGCCCGAAGTGCGGGCTGAAGGCGGCGGGCCAAAGCGCCGAAGCCATCGTGCGCGCGCTGATGGCGCTACCCAAAGGTGAAACCGTCACCGTGCTGGCGCCGCTGGCTCGGCAACGTAAGGGTGAGCACAAAGACATTCTGGAGAGCGCGCAGAGCAAGGGCTTCTCGCGGTTGCGCATCGACGGGCGCGTCGTGCGGCTCGGCCAAGAGCAAATCACCCTCGACAAGAAGTCGAAGCACGACATCGACATCGTCGTCGATCGCATCAAAATCGAGCCGGAAGCGCGCGCGCGCCTGACCGATTCGGTCGAAACCGCCCTGCGCGAAGGTGAAGGCAAATTGTCTGCGCTGTACGGCAAGGACGAAGAGACGACCTTCAGCGAAAAGAGCGCGTGCCCCAAATGCGGCATGTCTTTTCAAGAGCTGTCGCCGCTGGCGTTTTCGTTCAACTCGCCGATCGGCTTTTGCCAAGATTGCAACGGCTTGGGCTCGCGCCCGGAAATGGATCCGGAGCTGGTGGTGCCGAATCCGGAGCTGTCGATCAAGGACGGCGCCATCACGCCCTGGGCCGCGGCCGTGGCGCGGGGCGAAGGTTGGACGGCGTCGGAGGTGGACTACGTCGTCAAGCTGCTGAAGATCAAGATTTCTACGCCGTGGAACAAGTTGACGGAGGCCCAACGCAAAGGCGTGCTGTGGGGCACCACCGCGAAAGGCTACGAGTGGGAAGGCTTGTGCAACCAGCTGATGCGGCGCATGCGCGCCACCGCCAGCGAGGACATGAAGCAGTGGTATATGCGCTACTTCTCGAGCAAGCCGTGCCCGGTGTGCCGCGGCCACCGGCTGAAGCCCGAAAGCCGCGCCGTCAAAATCGCCGGCATGAGCCTGACCGAGCTGTCCGAAAAGCGCATCGAAGAAGCCGTGCGCTGGGTCGACGGGGTGGAGCTGAAGGGCGCCGACGTGGAGATTGCGCTCGAGCTGCGCAAAGAAATTCGCGCGCGGCTGGGCTTCTTGCTGAACGTGGGGCTCGGCTATTTGACGCTGGATCGCGCGGCCGCGACGCTCAGCGGCGGCGAGAGCCAACGCATCCGTTTGGCGTCGCAAATTGGCTCCGAGCTGACCGGCGTGATCTACATCTTGGACGAGCCGTCCATCGGCCTACACCAGCGCGACAACGGGCGCTTGCTGGCGACGCTGGAAGCGCTGCGTGATTTGGGCAACTCCGTCGTGGTCGTGGAGCACGACGAAGAGACGATGGCCAAGGCCGATTACCTGATCGACTTCGGCCCCGGCGCGGGGGAGCTGGGTGGCCAAGTCGTGGCCGAGGGCACGCCCGAGCAGGTGATGAAGGTCAAAGAGTCGTTGACCGGCGCGTACCTGTCGGGGCGGAAGAAGATCGAGCTGCCCGCCGAACGCCGCAAGGGCAACGGCAAGCACATCGAAATCAAGGGCGCTACCGAGCACAACCTGCGCAACCTGGACGTGAAGTTTCCGTTGGGCGCGCTGGTGGCGGTGACGGGCGTGAGCGGCGCCGGCAAGTCGACGTTGGTGAACGGCATTTTGTACCCCGCGTTGTCGCGCAAGCTGCACGACGCGCGCGCGGCCATTGGCGCCCACAAAGCTCTATTGGGCACCGAGCACGTAGACAAAGTGATCGCCATCGATCAACGCCCGATCGGCCGCACCCCCCGTTCCAACCCCGCCACCTACACCAAAGTGTTCGACGCCATCCGCGAGCTTTACGCCAGCACGCCGGAAGCGCGCGCCTTCGGCTACGACGCCGGGCGTTTCTCGTTCAACGTGAAGGGCGGGCGCTGCGAGGCGTGCGCGGGCGACGGCCTCCGGCAAGTCGAGATGCACTTCTTGCCGGACGTGTACGTGACCTGCGAGGAATGCCGCGGCCGACGCTTCAATGACGCAACGCTGCGCGTGACCTACAAGGGAAAGAGCATTGCCGATACGCTGGACATGAGCGTGCGCGAGGGGCTCGAAGTCTTCTCGGTGCACAACCTGATCACCCGCGGCCTTTCGACGCTGTTCGACGTCGGGCTCGGCTACGTCAAAATCGGCCAGCCGTCACCGACCCTGTCCGGGGGTGAGGCGCAGCGCATCAAGTTGGCGCGCGAGCTGTCCCGCGTAGGCACCGGCCGCACCATTTACATCTTGGACGAGCCGACGACCGGGCTGCATTTCGCCGACGTCGAAAAGCTGCTGGTCGTCCTGTCGCGCCTCGTTGACGCCGGCAACACCGTGGTCGTGATCGAGCACAACCTCGACGTCATTGCCCACGCAGACTGGGTGATTGACCTGGGTCCGGAGGGCGGAGCTGGCGGCGGTCAGCTGATCGCCGAAGGCACGCCCGAGCAGTTGGCGCGCGCCACGAGCAGCCACACCGGCCGCTACCTTAAAGAGAAGCTCGAGCAGCTCGGCGGTCAGCTGACTGCTCCCTCACGCGCCTCGACGCAGCCGGTGGGGCGCGCGAAGCCCAAAGCGCGCTCGCCCCGCATCGCGGAAGCAGGCTGAAATGGGCGGTTGGCTCACGGTTTCTAGTATCAGCGGTTTCCTGGCAGTCGCGCTTGGCGCGTTTGGGGCGCACGGGCTGCAAGCGCGTTTGGCCGACGCGGCTGACGGCGCCAAGCGTCTGTCTTGGTGGCAAACCGCCGCTCATTATCACTTGCTGCACGCGGTCGCGCTGGGGCTCGTGGCTTTGGTGATCGCGCGCGCCCCCCAAGCGCGCTTCGCCGGCTTCGGCTTCATGTTAGGCACCTTGCTCTTCAGCGGCAGCTTGTACGCCATGGCCCTCGGTGGGCCGCGTTGGCTCGGAGCGATCACCCCGCTGGGTGGGCTTGGTTTTCTGGCGGGCTGGGCCGTGCTGGCGTGGTGCGGCGTGACGATCGGTCGCGGGTAGCAACTGTGTTGGCAGTGCGCGTCGTCGCCGCTCGCGCTGCCCGTCGCTAGGTCGGGTATGGCGCATTCGGAGCTAGCGTGTGGCTCATTTCCAACTACACTCGGAGCGGGTTAGGTAGTTGGAGGTTCGCGTGATGCAGCGGAGTCGTTGGCAGTCCAAGTCGTTCAAACGCCTATTTCGCGCCGGTTTTTGTGCGCTTTGGGTCGGTGTGGCCTGCGGCGGCAATCCGGAGCTTGCAACGGGCCGGGGCGACGTGGTCGTCGGCCCCGCCGGCTTGGGCGAAAGTTGCAAGCAGGACGATGACTGCCAGTCGGGCAGCTGCAGCCCCGGCGGCGTGTGTGACCGAGGCTCCTGCCTGGACGGCGGTGAATGCGCCCAAGGCGTGGGCAAGGCCTGCACTGCCGATGGCGACTGCGCGGATGGCCTCGCGTGCTCGGATCGGGGGCGCTGCGCGCTGCCGTGCGATCCGGGCGCCGCTGCTGCCTGCCCGAAGAACGAGACCTGTGGTGATGACGGCACGTGCCCAACCGGCCCCGGGGACGTCATGATCGGCCTCGGCGGCGCCCCCAACGAAGGCGCCGGGGGTGAGGGCGCCGGGGGCGCGCCCGGCTGCATCGACGTCAAGGTCGACTTCACGCCGCAGATACCGACCGTGCTCTTGCTCATCGATCGCTCCGGCTCGATGACCGCCACCAACTTCGGCAAGGCCGTGCAGGAGGCCGTGGACGCCGGCACCTACACGCTGGGCGACTGCCCGATGAACAACGACTGGCGTTGGAACGTGGTGCGCGACGTCTTGATGAGCCCCACCAAGGGCATCGTCAAACCGTTGGAAGAGCACGTGCGCTTCGGCTTGTCGCTTTATTCGTCGAACAACGGCCGGGTCAAGATCGGCGCGCCCGAAGAAGTCGACGAAAGCAAGAAGTGTCCAGAGTTGATTGAAGTGCCAATCGCGCTCCGCAACCACCAAGCCATGCTGGACCAGTTCAAGTGCAACGACATCGACCACGACACGCCGACGGGCGAGTCGTTGCTGGCCGCCGCCGCGACGCTGAAAGCCGTCACGGAGCCCGGCCCCAAGGTGATCGTGCTGGCGACGGACGGCGAGCCCGACAGCTGCGAGTGCCCCAACTTTGGCATGGGCATGCCCAAGAAGTGCCGCGAGCCAGGGGTTCCGGACATGATCAAGGCGCAAGTGGTCGCGACCGCGAAGGGCATTCACGCCGACGACATCACGATTCACGTGATCAACGTGAGCACGCCGTCGGAAGCCAGCTTGCAGCAGCACTTGGCGGACGTGGCCAACGCCGGCGGCGGCAAGGTATACCCCGGCTTCAGCCCGGGCGCGCTCAGCTCGGCCTTCGACGAGATCATCAACGGTGTCCGTTCCTGCGTCATCGACCTGAGCGGCGAAATCGCCAAAGGCAAAGAGTCGACCGGCGTCATCACCCTCGACGGCGACACGCTCGGCCTCGACGCTCCCGACGGCTGGAAGGTCAATTCACCGAGCCAAATCGAGCTTTTGGGCGCTGCCTGCGACACCATCAAGAGCGGCGAGCACGACCTCAGTATCAACTTTCCGTGCGAGTCGTTCGAGCCGGTCGTGCACTGAGCGGCTACTGGCAGTACGAAGTCATGTCTTCGTTGCCGCGCGCGGTGCCGCCCGTGAACCCGCTGAGGATGCACAGGGCGGGGCTGCAGTCGCGGTAGCTGTGGCAGCCGATCAGCTCCGTTTTTAAGCAATGCTCGACCACGCAGCCCTCTCCGGGCGCGCAGTCGCTGTCGGCGGTGCAAGCGCTGCACTTTTGGTCGATGCAGGCTAGCGCCAGCCCGCAATATTCCGTCTGTTCACACGGTGGGCCGTCCAGCAGCACCGGCATGCCGTCCCACTCGTTCGGGTCGCGCGGGTGGTAGACGGGCTTGGGGGCTTCGTCACAACCTTTGCCGCCGCAGGTCGCCAGCTCTTCTTGGCGCGCGGCTTCGGCCTGCAGAATCTCGGCGTCGCTGAGGGCGCAGTCGTAGGGCTCGCCGTAGGGGCTGTCGACGTAACAACGGTCGCCATTGCGCAGCACGGTGTCGCACAGGCCGCCGTTCACGCACTTGGCGGAGCGCACGGCGGCGTCGCGGCCTTCGGAGACCAGCTGGGCCACGATGCTGTCGGCCTCGCGCTGGCAGTCGGCGTCGACTCGGCACTCGGCCTCGCCGATGGAGCCGGTTTGCCCATTGTCGGACCGGGGGCCGCTGGATTCACTGCTGCCGCCGCAATTGGCGGTGGCCAGCAGCGCGAGCAGGCCGAGGGGCAGCCAGCGTAGCCGCGAGCGGCGCGGGGGCGCGAGCACCGTCGAAGTCATACCTAGAGCATGGGCTGCAGCGCCGAGCCTGTCTAGAGCAGTATGCAACATACAATAGGTCAAGATATGGACTTAGTGCTGTAAACTGTCATACATGAACTACGAACGCCTGGCTTCCGAGCTGGTTCGGCAACTGCGAGGCGCGCGCTCGCAACCCGCGCTCAGCCGTCGCTTGGGCTACCAGGCGAACGTGGTTTACCTGTGGGAGAGCGGGCGGCGCTTTCCGCCGGCGAGCGGGTTCTTTCAATTGGTGGCTCGCTCGAAGCGCGACCCCGCGTTGCTCAAGGGCTGGTTGGGGCCGACAGCGCCGCCGTTGCAGCCGAGCTGGTCAGCGCGTGAGACGACGCAGTTGCTGCAGCTGCTGGCGCCCGGGCTGCCGCTGAGCGAGCTTTCGCGCGGAGCGGGCGTCGATCGCAGCACGGTGGCGCGTTGGCTTTCGGGACGCACCGAGCCGCGTCTGCCGGTGTGGCTACGGCTCGTCGACAAGGTGGCGCATCGCTTGGTCGAGCTGGTGGAGCTGTTTTGTGACCCCGCCGCGCTGCCCGCGCTCTCCGGTTTGTATCGAGATTTGAAGGCGCAAGAGCGGCTTGCCTACGACGCGCCCTCCACTCACCTGGTGATGCGAGCGCTGGAGCTGACGGCGTACCGGGCTTTGCCGCGCCATCGGCCCGGCTTCATCGCCGCCGCCACCGGGCTCACTCTCGAAGAAGAAGAGCACTACCTGGCCGCGCTGAAGCAAGCGGGGCAAGTGCGTCGCGATCGCGCCGGCCTGTATCGCGTCGCACGGGTGCTCACCCTCGACACGCGGCGAGATCCCGAGCGCAACCGGCGTCTCAAACGTCACTTCGCCGCGGCCGCGTTGGAGCGCCTGCCCAAGCTGCCCCCCGACGCGCGCAGCCTCTTTTCCTACAATCTGTTCTGCGCCTCGCGCGCCGATCTGGAGCGCATCCGCGAGCTCCACATCGAATACTTCGAGCGCATGCGCCGCATCGTCGCCGAATCCAAGGAAGCCGATCACGTCGTCCTGATCAATCAACAGCTGCTGCTGCTCGACGAGTGAACGGAAGCCATCCCGGGGCTGCCAATCCGCAGCCTGAATCGCAGAAGCTTCTGTAGCGGCGAAAGGCCACCTCGCACGATCGAGATTTTTCACAGGGAGGACGGGAGGACGGGAGGACGAGAAAGAGGCGAGAAGTTTTTGGGCTCGCGCTGCCGCCGGCGAGCCTGCAGCAGCGTCGCGGGCTCAGCCCTCCAGCTTTCTCTCGAGGGAATTATTTTTGGTTTTGGTCCCCCAAAAACAAAAATGCGTTCTCGCCTCCCGTCCTCCCGTCCTCCCTGTGAAAAATCTCGGAGGTTCTCGACACGACCCGCCAGCAGGGCAGCAGCCCGAGGCGTTCGCGCAGGGTGGCCTTGAGACGCCACGGGAGTTTCTGCAAGGGATCTGCGGCGCGGCAGCCCAAGATGTGATGAATCCTCAGGGCCTGCGGCGCGGCAGCCAGAGACGAGTTGAACGTCGAAATTATCGCTAACGCCGCGAACGAATGGGCTTTGCCCGCGTCACGGCTGCCAGAAGGCGTCGGCCGGGATGGCGAAGTTCAGCGCTTGATTCAGATGCTCGCGGCCGACGAGGACGAGGGTGGTGACGCCGACCAGGTTGCCGCGCGCGTCGAACAGGCCGCCGCCGGAGGAGCCGGGGGAAATGGGGGCGGTGGTTTGCACGTAGCGCCGGTTGGCCTCGTCGCGCGTTCCGGAAATGATGCCGTTGGAGAGGGTGAGCTCGAGACCGACTGGCGACCCAAGGGTGAAGGCAGGCTCACCTACTTCCAGGCTGTCGTAGCTGCGTACACCGGCGACGGGTTGTGCGGTCAGGCCTTCGGCGGTGATGACACAGCGGTCCGTGGCAGGATCGGAGCGTACGCTGCGCGCGGGCCACTGCTGCTTGCCTTGCGTCACCACGAGCTTGAGCGCGCCTTCCACGACGTGGCAGTTGGTCACGAGCTCGGTGCTGCTGACGGCCACGGCCGAGCCTTGCGAAACGCCTGCGCCGCTCGTTGCTTCGAGCTTGAACACCGACACGCTGAGCTTCTTGAATAGTGCGCGTGCGTCCAGCGCGGCGCCATCGACGCTAGTCGGCTTGGTGGCGGGAACGGTCCAAGCCGGCCAGCCCCCGTTGGGGGCGACCCTGCCGCCGGTGGAGCCCTCGCGCGCTGGCGCTTTCCAGGCCATTTCTTCCTGGAAACGACCCATGAAGTCGCGAACCTTTTGCACTTGGTCTCGCGTCAGGGCCCAACGGGCTTTGCAAGTGCGGAGCGCAATCTTTTCCGCCGTCCCAAGCTCGGCGATGAGATCTCGACCCATCTGCACGCGATGCGACAACACTGCGCCATTGCGCGCAACGACGGATTTGGGTGTGGCTAGCACCTGGCCGTTGATCATCCAGTCCAGGTCGCACTGAGCGAATGCCTCGTCTTGCTCGGCGCGGACGAGCTTGAACTGCACGAGATCTGCGCGCTTGTCGGGCTTGGCGGTGACGATCAGCAGGGCCTTGCCGTCGAGCACGAGCTCCAGCTTCATGACGGCGTCGTCACCCTTGGTCTCGATCTGCACCTCCGAAGCGATGGTGTTGGCGCGACTGCGCGCGGGCGGGCCGTCGTCATGGGACGACTTTCCTTCGTCGATGGTTTGGATGGCGCAGACCCTATTGGCGGGACCGCCGATGCACTGGTACGTCGCCTCGTGTCCGCAGCCCGCGACACGGTAGCGTCCATCCGCGTCCGACTCCTCGGCGACGGCGTCGCTGCAATTGAAGTCGGTGGCGAAGGCGGCCGTCGCTGTTTGACCGCCACAGCCCATCTGTAACAAGCCGCTTGCTGCCACCACCACCGCCCCGAGGCTCCTCGACCAACCCAGACCTTGCATTTCCGTCCAGAAAAACACGAAACGTAGGATCTGTGAACAGACGGTTGCGGCGGCTTTCGCCCGTGAGCTTGCCCTCTACGGGTAGAAGTTTTGGACCACCCAGAGCTCGCCGCTCGGCAAGGTGGTGATGCCGCAGGAGACGCCGCGGTATTTGGCGTCGGTCATGTTGATGTAGTGGCCGTGGGAAGGGCCGACGCCGGGGCCCTCGGCGAACATCATCGCGAGGCAACGGTTGATGACGTCTTCGGGGGTGCCGGGCCAGCCGGGGCATTCGTTTTGGGCGCGCTCGCGGCATTGGCCAAAGGCGCCGTGGGCGGTGCGCGATGCGGCGTCGGAGCGAGCTTGGGCGTCACCGCAGGCTTCGGCGTCGCTTCGGCGCGCGACGGGGGCGATGCCGACGCGGGCGCGGTATTCGTTGGTGCGCTGGACGCAGAGGATGCGGGCGGATTCGAGGGGGGAGGAGGCGGGAGTGGGGGTGGGAGCGGGAGTGGGGGTGGGGGTGGCGCCGGGCACGGGCACGGGCACGTTTACGGGCACGGGGGGAGAGGGAGAGGGAGCGGGAGCGGGGGCGGGGGCGGGGAGGCAGAGTTGGCCGAGGAGGGTGGGGGCGCACTGGGTGCCGGGTTTGCAATCGGCGAGGGTGGTGCAGCCGCCGCAGCGGCCGCCGAGGCAGTGTGCGAACGGACACTGCGCGTCGTTGTCGGTGGCGCAGAACAGGCCGAAGGCGGGCGGCATGGCCGGCGCGGTGGCGGCGGGAGCGGGCACGCCGCCGGGGGCGGGCGTCGGAGCGGTGCCAGGAGTGGTGGAGGCGGGATAGGCAGCGACGGCGGGCGGGGCTTCGGCTTCTTGCTTGCAGGACACGAGCGCGAGGCACGCGAGCGCGGCAAACCGCCGAAGCGCGGACACGTTAGCGGCGTCGCTCCGCGCGCAGCCGCTTTTCTTCTTGGCCCAGCTCGCCGATGACTTCGAGGGTGCGGTCGGCGATGCGCTGCTCGGTGCGGGCGCCCGCGGGCTCGTCGAGCAGGGTGCCGAAGTCGATGGGCTTGCCGAACACGACGTGAATCTCTTGGCCCGTGCCGTCGAAATTGCTCTCGATTTGCCGGGGAAAATCGTTGATGAGGCCGTTGATGAACACCGGAATCACCGGTACCCGCGCGCCCTGAATGATGCGACCGACGCCGCGCTGCGCGGGCAAGAACGTGTACGGGTCGTCGTCCTTCTTGCGCGTGCCTTCGGGGTGGATGCCGCAGAACATGCCGCCGCGCCGCAAGAGCCACGAAAGCTCATCGAGCGACGTGGGGTTCAGGATCAGCTTCTTCCTTTCGCGGAACAGCGGCGGGTACATGGCGAAGAAGCTCATGGCGCCGTTCACCAATAACCCGAGCGGGTTATCGTAGAAGAACGTGCTGCGCACGGGGAACACGATGCGGTGCTTCAGCCCCCGCCGCACCAAGTCGCCGAAGATGACGTACAGGTCGAAGAAGCTGCGGTGGTTGGAGACGAGGATGTAACTTTGGCGTTGCTCCAGCACCGGCAAGCGCTCGATGCCGTGCATGTGCCGCAGGTTCTTGGTGCAGTGGTGGATCCAGGGCGAGCCGACCGAGTGCTGGAGCCCACGAATGGCGCCGTCGACTAGGCCGCGCCGAAACGTGCCGCGCACGAAGCGGATGATGGCGCGCTCCGACAGGGTGAGTCGTTCGCGGCCGGTTTCGGCCAAATCGGGTCGCTCGAGAAGATCGGTAGTCACCAGCTGCCTTAGAACGAGCCGGCGATGGCGGCGCCGAAGTTTCCGGGGCCGAAGCTACACGACAAGCGCGGCCCCCGCGACTGCTGGCGCGGCAAGGCCGCGTATTCGTGCGAGCTTTCACCGGTGAGCAGAATGACGACGCCGGTGGTCAAGACCGCGGCGCCGACGCCGATGCCCACGTAGCCGATGATGTCTTTCTTTTTGGCGTCGTCGTAGGCGGACTGCTTGCTTGCGACGTAGGCGTCGCACTCAGCCCCAGAATTGGTCGGATCTTCGTTGGCGTTTCCGAGCAAGTTGCAATGGGGGGCGATGGTGCGGTCGTCGTGCGCCGCATTGGCTACCTCCAGCTCCTTGCGCGCGTCGCTCTTGCTGCTGGAGTTGATGGCCAAAAACGCCGCGCCGCCGCCGGCGATCAGCGCGCCCGCGCCGATGCCGATGAAGCCCCAGGTGCGGTGCAGGCTGACGTTGGCGTCGTGGGCGGCGCGGGTTTCGGGCGTGGGCTCGAGCTTGCCTTGCAGCACGTTGTCTTTGCCGCCCTCGACGTTCACGTCGCGCTCGAAGGGCAGAAAGCCGGCGGCTTCGACGCGCACGCGGTGCGGGCCTTTGGGCAAGCGCACCGGGCCGCTGTACGGGCCGAGGTGCTCTTGATCGACGAACAGCTCGGCGTTCTTGCGCCCGACATCGACGGAGAAGAAGACGCCTTCGGTTGCCAGCGCTTTGCTGTCGATGGTCGGATCGAGCGACACTTCGCCGGTCGAGCCTTCGCTCAGGTCGAGCTGGGTCTTGGCGGTGACGTAACCGGGGCGCTTGAGCTCGACGTCGAGGTGACCGGGCGGCACCGATAGCGAGGTGCTGAGCGGCGTTTTTCCGGCCGATTTGCCGTTGATGAACACCTCCGCGCCCGCGAGCCGCGAGCGCACCGTCAAGTTGGCGTCGCGGGTGGCTTCGAGGCGCGTGAGCTCGAAGCTGAGCTGAGCGTCGGCGTTGCCGGCGACCACGACCTCTTTGCGGGCCAAGACGTAGCCTTCGGCGACCGCGCCCACCACGTGGGTGCCCGCCGACACGCGCAGCGGCGCGGTGAGCGGCGTGGTCGCGACGTCGACGTTGTCGACGCTGATGTGCGCGCCGGCCGGCACGCTGGTGATGCTGAGGCGGCCGATGCGCGCCTCTTGATCGGCCAGCGTGGTTTTGGCGCGCTCGTGCTGGGCGGGCGAGAGGCTGGGGTCGTTGACGACTTGCTTCAGCGCGTCGACGGCGTCGACGGGGCGGAACATGGCCGCGTACACCAAGCCGATGTTGTAGAGCACGACCGGGTTGGGCAGGGTGGCGTACACCTGCTTGAACTCGGCGAGCGCGCCCGCGTTGTCACCTTCGTCGAAGAGCATGAGCCCGCGGTCGAAGCGTTTGGCGGCTTCGGCCTTGGCGGTGGGGTCTGGCTCGGCCGCGCGCGCCGAGGGAACCGAAAGAGTCGCGAAGCACAAGCCGCCGAGCAGGGCGGCGGCGAAGCGTCGTTTGCCGTTCATTTGAAGGGATTGTCTTTAGCGAGACCACGTTCCTCGGCGCGACCGGGCTTGCCGGTCGAAGCCGAAACCGGCGCCGAGCGTAGCCCAGGTTGGGCCGAAGCGGCCGCCGACGGCGCGACGGCCGGGGCCTTGGCGCTGGACGCAGGCGCGGCGGCGCCGGTTGCGGGCTGGCCGGAGGCGGGCGGCGCCGCTTCGACCGCGTTGGCGGGAGGCGGAGCGAGCACGATGGCCGGCCCCGGGGCTGCCGCGACCGGGTGTGACGGCGTGGGCTCGGCCGCGACGCTGGTGGTCGTTTCCGACGGGCTGCCCGAAGGAGCGGTGGCGACCGAAGCCGCGGGGCTGAGCACGCGCACCAGCAGGTACACGCCCGCGACGGCGACCAACCCGAACACGGCCAAGACCGCGAACAGCGCCCGGTGTTGCGACTTGGGTTGCACCGGCGTGCGCATCGACACGCCCACGCCGCTCGTGGCCATGGCGATGGAGCGCGCCTGCACGGCCGCGGGCGGCGGCATGGACGACAGCGACGCTTGGGTGCGGAACGAAACCTGGCCGTAGCGCTCGAGGCGCTGCCGGAGCTCGAGCGCGCTCTGCATCCGCTTGTCGCGGTCACTGGCCATGGCGTGGCGCACCAAGTCGGCAAAGCCCGGCGGCAAATCGTGCCGAATTTGCTCGAGCGGCTGGTGGTCGCCGGCGTGAATCAAGATGGCCAAGTGCGTGAGCACGTCGCTCTCGAACGGGCGCTTGCCCGCCAAGCATTCGTACAGAATGACGCCCAGCGCGTAGACGTCGGCGCGCGCGTCCAGGTTGGAGACGCCGCGGATCTGCTCGGGTGACATGTAGTAGGGCGTGCCCATGGCGGCGCCCTCTTTGGTCAGCGCCATGCCGCCGGTTTGGTTTTGGTCGAACTTGGAAATGCCAAAATCCAAGATTTTGACGAACGGGCGGCCGTCGACGTCGACGACGAACAAGTTGTCCGGCTTCAGATCGCGGTGAACGATGCCGGCCGCGTGTGCGGCCGCCACGCCCACGCACGCCTGCCCGATCAAGTCGACCACTTCGTGCAGCAAGAGCGGCCCGCGCGCGACCCGAGCCGACAGCGGCTCGCCCCGCAACAGCTCCATCACCAAATACGGCTCGCCCGTCTCCAGCACCCCGGCGTCGAACGTCTCGGCGATGTGCGGGTTGCCGACGCGCCCCGCCGCCGACGCCTCACGCAAGAAGCGCTCGACGACGCTGGGCATGGCCGCCATGGCCGCGTGCAACATCTTCAGCGCGCGGCGGTGCTTGGTGATCTCGTGCTCGATCTCGTAGACCGAGCCCATGCCGCCTTCGCCCAAGCGCCGAATAATCCGGAATTTACCGGCGAGTATGGTGCCTGGGGCGAAGGTGTCTTCGTTCGTCAATGGCGTTACGGGGGGAGTTACCAGATCATGCGGGCGGCGTAGTTGTATTCGTCGGCGATGAGCACGTGGTTGCCCGGCCACAGCGCGAGCCGGAACGGGTTGTAGACCCGCGCCGCGCTGGCGGCGACGTACGCGCCCGGCTCGGCGCTGACGTCGGCGGGCAGCGAGTAGCCGGCGGTTCCGTCACCGACAAGGGTGTTGATCTTGCCGTTGCTCATCGTGACCTTGCGCACGCGGTGGTCGCTGTTCAGGGCCAAGATGATGTCGCCGTTGGCGTCGAAGATGAAATCACTGAGGCCCGGCAATGCGGCCGCGGTGGCGTCTGCGTTTTCGGTCGTGACGCCCGGGTACAAGCCGGCGACGCGGGTCATGGTGCCGTTGGGCGCTCGCAGCGCGATGCCGAGCGTCGTGTTGGTCGTCGTGCCCTGGCACAAGTTACCGCTGACGTACACGTCGCCGTTGGCGGCGAAGCGCACGGCGCCACCGTACTGGGGCACCGAGTAGAGCTGCACGGTGCCGTTCACGCAGGTCGTGTTGCCCGCGAGCCAGGTGGTGATGATGCCGGTCACCGGATCCACCACGCGAATGCGGTTGTGACCGTAGTCGGGGATGTACACCAGGCTATTGGGGCCGACGCTGATGGCCGACGGATAGTAGATGTTCGCGTCGGTGGCCGGGCCTCCGTCGCCGAACGGGGCGGTGCTGACCGAGCCGCCACCCGCGAGTGTGTCGATGACTCCGGTGGCGAGGTCCACCATGCGGATGCGCTGGTTGTTGTAGTCGGCGATGTAGAGGACGCCCTTGGTTTCGTCGAGGGCGAGGCCTTCCGGGTAGTAGAGCTTGGCCCCCAGGGCGGGACCGGAGTCACCACTGAAGCCGCAGCTGCCGGGCGTGCCCGCGAAGGCATCCACTTCGCCGCGCTTGGTGATGGCGTAGATGGCGCACTGGTCGGCCGTGTAGATGGTGCCGTCGCTCGCGGCCTCGATGGCCAGCGCATAGCTTTGCAGCTTGGAGAACGTGGCCGGCCCTGGATAACCGCCCAGGCCCGAGGTGTGGACGTAGTTCTGAACGGCGAAGATATTGCCGGCGACGGGATCGGCGGCAGTGACCGTGAACGTCTGCGGACTGCCGGAGACGGGCGTGCCGTGGATGTCGGTGTAGCTCGCCTGGAACTTGTAGTCGCCCGCGGCCAAGCCGACGCGGCCCGTCATCGAGGTGGTGCCGCCGGCGCTGGTCTTCGAGGTCAGGCTCGTAGCGCCCGAAGCGCTCAAGCCGGAGCCCGTTTCGAGGCGGCTCCAGTTGATATTCACGCCCGCGATATTGGCGGGCGTGCTGTCGGTGAGCTTGACCGTGAGCGCGCCGAAGGCCGCGTCGCGCTTGACGGTCTGTCCGGTGCCTCCCGTGGTCGCCAACGTTGCCGTCGGCACGGTGCTGCTGCCGATGCCGTAGATGGTGCGGATGGCGTAGTTGTTGGCATCGGCAAAGTGCAGGTTGCCGGCGCCATCGAAGGAGAGGGTGGTGGGAGAGCTGACGGCGGCTGCGCTGCCGACCGCGTAGTCGCCCGAGAAGCCAGCCGTGCCGGTGCCGGCAACGGTGGTGATCTTGGTCGTCGCCGCGTCGATGCGGCGCACGCGTTGGTCGTATTGGGTCGCCAGGAACAGGTTACCGGCCTTGTCGAACGCCAGGTACGGCGAGTAGGTGAAGCCGGCCGTGATTGCGGCGCCGCCTTCGGCCACGTTGACCGCGCTGCCGCCTGAGATCAGCGCGAGCGAGCCGTCGCCCTCCACGCGCGCGACGCCTCGGAAGCCACCGATGCCGCCGCCGCACATGTAGGCGGAAACGAACATCTTTCCGGCCTTGTCCCACGCCATCGAGCAGGCGTCGCCCCAGCCGCCGCACGAGTAGATGGTGAGCGGGCCGTTGGTGTTGCAGGTGCCGTTGGGCACCGCGGTGGTGATGACGCCGCTGTTGTAGTCGACTTTGCGGATCGAGCCGGAGGTTTGGTCGGAGATGTACACGTCGCCGTTGGGAGCGACCGCGACGCCGGAAGGTGACATGTAGGCCGAGTCCGCCGGACCGCCGTCACCCCAAGGCTTGCCGCCGTTGGTGCCGCCGCCCGCGTAGCCGTAGATGAGGCCGCTCGAGAGCTCGATCTGGCGGATGCGGAGGTTGCCTTGGTCGGCGATGTACAGGTAGCCGTGAGTCTCGTCCAAGGCCAAGCCCGAGATGGTGCTGAGCTTGGCCGAGGTGCCGGGTCCCGTGTCGCCGGTGTTGCCGTAGCTGCCGTTGGCGTCACCCGCCAAACGGCTGAGCACCCCTTGGGGAGTGAGCTGCCAGACCGAGTAGTAGTCTGCCAGGTACAGAGTGCCGTCCGTCGCGGACACGACCGCGCGGGCCTGGCCGTAGAGCTTCGACACCGTGCCGGCGCCGGGCGTGGCGACGGCGCTGAGGTGGTTCACGTTGACGGCCGTGAAGATGTTCTTCGCCGCCGTCGCAACCGCGTTGACACTGAATTCAATCGACGAGGCGCCGGGAGCCGAGACCGTGAACTTGTACGTCCCCACCGCGCGCCCGACGCGGCCGGAGATTTGCGCGTTGCCGGAAGCGTTGGTGGCCGCGCTGGCCACCGCGTAAGCGCCGGCCGAAGGCACGACCGTGACGACCGCGCCGGCGACGTTGGCGTTGTTGCCGTCGACCAAATGCACCGTCACCGAGGCGAAGGAGTTGTCGATGGCCGCGTCCGGGACGGCGCCGCTGGTCACGCTCAGCACGCGATCATTGGTCAAACAAGCGCCGGAAATGCAGCTCTTGTTGTCGCCGCAGACAAGCCCGTCGGTGGCGTTGGCGTTGCTGTCGTTGCAGGTCGGCGGGGCCGTGTTGCAGTTGAGCGTGCCCTTGTGGCACGGATTGCTGGGCACGCACGAGCCGCCGTTTTGGCAGGCCGTGCAGGTGCCGGCGGTGCAGAAGTTGTAGGTGCCGCTGCCGAGGCACGACGCACCTTCGTTGCCGGCCAGCTGCGTGTCGATGCAGTTGGGGCCGGAGGTGCAGTCTTGTTGACCCTGGTGGCAGACGTTGCTCGGGGTGCAGGCCCCGTCCTGCACGCACGACGCGCAGGCGCCGTTGCTGGTGCACACCTGGTCGGTGCCGCAGCTGGTACCGCCGGTCTTGTTGCCGGTCACCTGACAGACGGGCCCGGCGGCGCAAGCCAACGTACCGGTCTTGCAGGGTTGTCCAGAAGGCGAGCAGGCGTCGCCCACCTTGCACGCGACGCAGGTGCCGCTGCTGCACACCTGGTCGGTGCCGCAGTCGGTGCCGGCGGGGGCGTTGCCGGCGGCGTCGCAGCTGGGGCCGTTGGCGCAGCTCACGGTGCCGGCGAGGCAAACGTTGTTCGCGTCGGGCTGGCAGTCGTCGCCGGCTTTGCAGGAGACGCAGGTGCCGCCGCTGCACACCTTGTCGGTGCCGCATTCCACGCCGTCTTCGGCGTCGCCCATGCCCATGCACACGGGCTTGTCGGCCGCGTCGCACACGATGGTGCCGGCCTGGCAGGGCTGGCCCGCGACCGTGCACTCGCCGCCCGGGACGCACGGCTCGACCGTCGGCATGCCGCCTTGGCTCATGCCGCCCGCGTCGTCTCCGCCCACGTCAGCGCCGGCGGTGCCGCCGTTTCCGCTGCTGCCGCCGGTGGGGCCGGGGCCGCCGCCGCCTTCGCCGCCCGTGCCGACGGCGCCTTTCAGGCCGCCTTCTTCGGTGACTTCAGCCGGCTCGGCGCACACGCCGTCCGCGCACGTTTGCCCTTTGAGGCAATCCAAGTCCTTTTGGCACTGATTACGGCACTGTAGATCGATGGCGCAGACCAGCGGCTCCTGACAGTCGGACTTGAAATGACAGGCCGCTTCGTCGTCCAACTGGCACACGTTCGAGTCGTCCGTCTTGACGCAACGCTGGCCGGCGGGGCAATCGGTCGTGACCTCGCACTCTTGGTGGCAGAGGCCGAAGCTACAGACCAGGCCGCCGTTGCAGTCGCTGTTCAGCGTACAGCCCTTGGCGACGCCGGCCTTCACCGGGTCGTCACCGCAGCCGCCAAGCCCGAGCGTGGTGAGCAGCAAACCAGCTGCTGCCACTTTCCCGAGCGACCCCAAAACGATGTCCAGTTTGAGCCAAGCGAGCGACATGTACGAGCCCTTCCGAGGCAAGGTGCAAGAGGACGAACGTGAGCCCTCTCGCTCCCGAAGACGATCGGCTACACCTATCATTCTCCCCAATTCGCGGGAAGGGAGAACGTCGCCGTGAAGGCGGCTCGGCATGATACGGTGGACGACGAGTCACGTGATTTTGCGAGTTTCGGCAATGTTCGGTCGCATTCGGCAAGGTGGGCGCGCTTGGCAAGGCGTTCCGTTCGCAGCGTTGGTGCTGAGCGCGGTCTCGCTGTTAACAGGCGTAGGTGGTTGCGGCAGCACCGAGAAGTCGACGCCGGAGCCGAGCGCAGGCGCGTGCGTGCCGGGGCGCTCCATCGCCTGTACCGGTAGCGACGGCTGTGCGGGCCGGCAGATCTGCCGAAAAGACGGCGCGGCCTACGACGTGTGTGTTTGTGCAGGTGACGAAACATTCGCCAGCGCCGGGCCTAGCTCCGGTTTGCTAGGCGCCACCTGCAGCGACGCGCGCCAGTGCCGCAAGGGGTTTTCATGCCTTCCGCCCACGTCGGACCTGATTGGGGGCGAGGGCCCCAGTGCCGGCTTGTGCGTGCTCGACTGCCAGGCCGACTCTAGCGTCTGCGAAAAGGCCGACCCGGACACGACCTGCGTGGTGCTGGCCGACAACGGCACCGACGACACCTCCGACGACACCGCGCTCTGCCTACCCAAGTGCACCCTTGGCGACCCCGCCGCCAACGACGACAAGTGCCGGGGCCGCATCGACCTGGTGTGCAGCGAGCAAACGGCCGGCACCGGCCTCGGCTATTGCCGGCCGGCTTGCCGCAGCGACTTGGATTGCGGAACGCGCGTCTGCGACCTGCGCACCGGCTTGTGCGCCGACACGGCGCCCGCCGGCGACCCCATCGGCAGCGCCTGCAACCCGGCCGAGCCCACCTGCTCCGGCGGCTGCGTCGATCACGGCTCCGACTGGGCCGAGTGCAGCGGTGTCTGTCGCCTCAACACGCCCGGCTGCGGTCAAGCAAGCTCCAGCGGCCCGCCCTACGACTTCTGGTGCTTCCTGGATCCGTCCAACCGCGGCGGCGAAGGCGACCTCGGCTACTGCACCCACACCTGCGACTGCAACGACGACTGCGGCCGCGCCGACGCCGTCTGCGAACCGCGCAAATCGCTCACCCCCGACACCGGCCGCAAAGGCATCTGCGCCTCCAAAATGTTCGCCTCCGGCGGCGCGCGGCCCAACCTGCCGTGTCCGTGAGCGTTCGCGAGTAAAATACTCGAAGAAAATCAGAGCTCTTTTGATTCTTGGGGCTGCCAATCCGCAGCCTGAATCGCAGAAACTTCTGTAGCGGCGCAAGGCCACCTCGTACGAGCGAGATTTTTTCACAGGGAGGACGGGAGGACGGGAGGGCGAGAAAGAGGCGAGAATTTTTGGGGCTCGCGCTGCCGCCAGCGAGCCTGCAGCAGCGTCGCGGGCTCAGCCCTCCAGCTTTCTCTCGAGGGAAATATTTTTGGTTTTGGTCCTCCAAAAACAAAAATGCGTTCTCGCCTCCCGTACTCCCGTCCTCCCTGTGAAAAATCTCGGAGGAACTCGAGAGGGGCTGTCAGAACGGCGGCAGCCCGAAGCGGTCGCGCACGGCGGCCTGGTGACGCCACGGGAGTTTCTGCAAGCGATCTGCGGCGCGGCAGCCCCTCGTGATGCGTCTCCGCTGCAGTGGGAGCGTGACCGCTACTCGTCGAACACGATGTCGACGTAGCCGGGCGGTGGCAGGTGGGGGCCGACGGCGTTGAAGACGTGTTTGGCGACGTGTTGGTGGTCGACTTTGCCCGGCTTCGTTTTGAGCTTGATGGTCGGATGTGGCTCGAGGTCGCGCTCGGGGTTGAAGGTGCGCAAGAGCTCGAAGCTGGCCAGCTCCGGTAGCTCCGTCAAGCAACGCTCGAGCGCGGCTGTGAGCTCGACGGGCGGGGCGGCCCCGGGCTCCGCAATCAGCGTGCGTTCGTGGTCGTCGGGAATGGCGGCGACGTAACCGACGAGCGGGATGGCTTGGCCGGCGGCCAATTGTCGAACCTCGGCGGCGGTGAGCACCAGCTCCGAGTCGGCGCCGGCGTCGATCACGACGCCGTGCACGTTCTCGTCCAAGGTACCGCTCGCCATCTCGAGCGCGACGCCGCCCGGCACCGAGCAGAACTCGAGCTCGCCCTCGCCGGTGCGCCAACCGAGCTGCGCCGCGATGGCGTCGAGCAGCGGCGGGCTGGTGAACAGCGCCGCGAACTGCGGACCTTCGGGCGTGGGCAAGAAGTGCGGCATGAGGCGCAGCTCGCCTTCGATTTTCGTACGCTCGCCGGTGGTGGCGCCCGCCAGCGGCTCCGCCAACGGAATCAGCAGATCGGCCTGCTCGAGCGCTTCCAAGAGCGCGGCCACGTCACGGCGGAAGCCTCGTCGCGCAAGCTTGACCTTCTCGACCAGGTCCGGGCCACCGCCCGAACCGCTGTCTTGCCCAATAATCTGCATGAAACGCGCGGCCTGACTATCACGGCCGAAGCGTCCGCGCACGGTCTGGCTGCGCTTCCGCCGTGATAGTCTGGAAGCCCCCGATGGTCCCTCGCGTGCTCCGTAGTTTCTATCCAGAGATTCTGCCCTACCGGACCGGTTACCTTCAGGTTTCCCAGGTTCACTCGCTCTACTTCGAAGAGTCGGGCAACCCACAGGGCAAACCGGTCGTGTTCCTGCATGGCGGACCCGGCGGCGGCACCAGCCCCAAGCAGCGCCGCTTCTTCGACCCCGCGCGTTACCGCATCGTGCTGTTCGATCAGCGCGGCTGCGGCAAGAGCCGACCCCACGCTTCGCTCGAAGACAACACCACCTGGCACTTGGTCGCCGACATCGAGCAGTTGCGCCGGCACCTCGGCATCGAGCGTTGGCAGGTGTTCGGCGGCTCATGGGGCAGCTCGCTCGCGTTGGCTTACGCCGAAACGCATCCCGAGCGCGTGAGCGAGCTGGTGCTGCGCGGCATCTTCTTGCTCCGGCGCTGGGAGCTGGAATGGTTCTATCAGCAGGGCACGGGCATGTTGTTTCCGGATGCCTTCGAGCCGTTCGTGAATCTGATTCCGGAGGCCGAGCGCGGCGACCTGATCGGCGCGTTTCATCGCCGCCTGATCAGCCAGAGCCCCGTCGAGCGCCAAGAAGCGGCGCGCATTTGGAGCGTGTGGGAAGCCAGCACCAGCCACTTGCTGCAAGACCGCGACTACATTCAGAGCGCGGCCGGCGACGAGTTCAGCTTGGCCTTCGCCCGCATCGAGGCGCACTACTTCGTCAACGGCGGCTTCTTGCGCAACGAGCAGCAGCTGCTCGAAGACGTGACCAAGATCGCTCACCTGCCGTGCGTGATCGTGCAAGGCCGCTACGACGTGGTGTGTCCGGTGAAGAGCGCGTGGGAGCTGTCGAAGGCTTATCCGGGCGCGGATTTGCGTATCGTGCCCGACGCCGGCCACTCGGCGTTCGAGCCGGGCATCGTGCACGAGCTGATCAGCGCGACCGACCGCTTTGCCGATCGGAAGAACCCGTAAATGAGCGTCGCGGGAGCCTTTTTTACGGTTCGGAAGCTGTTGTCGCCGCGGGCCCGGCGCTCGTGGGTCGGGCGAACGCGCGCTCACATCGAGCTGCGAGATCTATCGCAATCGGAGCTGCTGCTCTTTGCCGAGCGCGTTCGGGCCGCGTTCGGCGAGCTGGTGCGCATCCGCGGCGTCGAGCTCAACGCGCCGCTCCGTCGCCTGATCGTCGCCTTCGACGACGACGCCTACACGCTGTCGGAGCTGCTGGCCGTCGTCGAACAGGCCGAGCGCGCCGCCGGGGTCGACAACGCGCGTTTCAAAGACGAGATGTGGGAGCACCCCGGCGACTCCGAGACGATCGAGCGGTTGCTGCTCGGCTTGTGCGCGGACGCGCTGGGCGCGGCCACCGCACTCAGTCTCAAGTTTTCGCCGCTGCCGGCGTCGCGCATCGGCGGCACGCTCGGTAGCTTATTTTCGATCGCGCAGACGACGTCGCGCCTGCGCAAACCGCTCGACGACCGCTTTGGGCCGCAGCGTTCCGATTTGATGCTGGATCTGGCGGCGGCGGCCGCCCACGCCGCCGCCCAGCGCCCGGGCAGCGCCTTCGTCGAGCTGGCCCACAAATTCTCGCGCTTCGGCGAGGCGCAAGCGCGCCGTCGCATTTGGGAACAACGCGAGCAAGAGCTGTTCGCGGTCCCGGCCGAAACCCTGGAGTTGCCGACGAGCGAGCCGCGCCCGCGCGCGCTGCCACGTGGTCCCATCGAAGAATACGCCGATCGGGCTTGGATGGTGTCGTTGGCGGGCTTTGCGGTCAGCTTCTTGACCACCCGCAGCGTGCAGCGCGCCGTGGCCGCGCTGTTCGCGGGGTTGCCCCAGCCCGCCCGGCTCGGGCGCGAAACGTATTGCGCCGAGCTGTGCCGTGCGCTCTCGGCGCGTCAGGCGCTGGTCGTCGACGCGGAGGCCATCCGTCGCCTCGATCGCATCGACTGCTTGGTGTTGGAAGGCGGCTTGGTGGCGCGCGATCGCTACGAGGTGCGCGAGCTGCTCGTGATCAGCACCGTCGACGAAGCCGAGATTCGCCGCACCTTGATGGCGCTGCTCGACGTCGAGCGGCCGATCGAAAAGCGCACGGTGGGCGAGTACACGTTCGGCGCGCTGGGCGTGCTGGGCTGCCCCGTGCCGGACGAGCTGTCGCCCGGCGTTTCGGATTTGGGGCGGCGCGGCGGCTTGGTCGTTGGCTTGCTGCAACAGGACGTGCTGGTGGCCTTGGCCGAGGTCGAGCTGATTCCGCAAACCGGTATCGACGAGCTCATCACCGCCGCTCACGAAGCCGAAATGCGCGTGGTCGTGGCCGGCGCCGACGAGAGCGTGTTGTCCGGCATGCCCGCGGACGACACCATCGGCGGCGGCGAAGACTTGGCGCGCGGCATCCGGCGTTTGCAGCGCGAGGGCCGCGCCGTTTGCCTGGTGACGACCAGCCGTTCGCCGCGCGTCGAGGCAGATTTGACGATCGGTTTGATGCGCGAGGGTGAAGCGCCGCCCTGGGGCGCCCACGTGATCTGTCGCGACGATTTGTCCGACGTGCGCTTCTTGATTCACGCGGCCGTCGCCGCGCGGCAGGTCGCCAAGCAGGGCGTGAACATCGCGCTCGGCGCGGCCACGTTGGGCGCGCTGGTGTCGGCGGGTGGGGTGCTGCCGCTCACCGCCCGCCGGGTGATCGCGGTCGTCAACGCCGCTTCGCTGATCTCGATGGCCAACGGCGTGCGCGGCTCGTTCTCGTTGGCGCGCCGCGCCCTGCCGGCGCCGCGCGACCGCACGCCGTGGTACGCGCTCGATACGCGCAGCGCGCTGGTCAAGCTGCGCACGTCGGAGCAAGGCCTGCTGCGGCGTGAAGCGCAGCGGCGCCGCCGGCCCAACCTGCTCGATACGCGCTCGCGCACCAGCGAGCTGGTCGAGGCCATCACCGACGAGCTATTCAATCCGCTCGCGCCGTTGTTGGCGGCAGGGGCCGGCTTGTCGGCGGCGGTCGGCTCGTTCGGCGACGCCGGCATGGTGGGCGGCGTCGTCGCGTTGAACGCGCTGATCGGCGGCTTACAGCGCTTCCGCACCGAGCGGCGCCTGCGCGAGCTGTCGCGCGGCCAGCGCCGCTACGCGCGCGTGCGCCGGGGCGCAGCGTTGCTGGACCTGCCCGAGCAAGAGCTGGTGCGCGGCGACATCGTCGTGCTCGAAGCCGGCGACGTCGTCCCGGCGGACTGCCGCATTTTGTCGGCCGAAGCTCTGGAAGTCGACGCCTCGGCCATGACCGGCGAATCGCTGCCGGTGCGCAAATCAGCGGCACCGTCGTTCGAGCCGCACGTGGCCGATCGCAGCTCCATGCTGTACGACGGCACCGCCATCGCGGCCGGCCGCGCGGTGGCGCTGGTGGTGGCGACGGGTGAAGAAACCGAAGCGCGCCGCGGCGCCAGCGCCGTGAAGCGTGACCCCAGCCGTGGCGGCGTCGAGCGGCGTTTGCGCTCGCTGATTCAAATGACGGGGCCGGTGGCGGCCGGCGCGGGTGTGGCCCTCATCGGCGCGGGCTTGCTGCGCGGTCGCAAGATGGAGGAGCTGGTCGGCAGCGGCGTGAGCCTGGCGGTAGCGGCCGTGCCCGAAGGCCTCCCGCTGATCGCCACCGCCGCTCAATTGGCAGCCGCTTCGCGCCTGTCGAAGCGCGGCGCGCTGGTGCGCAACGTGCGCAGCATCGAAGCCCTGGGGCGCGTGGACGCGCTGTGCCTGGACAAGACCGGCACCCTCACCGAAGGCCGCATCGAGCTCGGCTCCATCTCGGAAGGCACCGCCGACCCACCCAGCGTCTACGGGGAAAGCGAGCACCACGTGCTGGCCGCCGCTCTGCGCGCCGCGCCCGAGCAGCGTCTGGGCAGCAGCCGCATGGACCCCACCGACGCCGCGCTCTATCGCTCCGCCGAAGCCTTCGGCGTGAAGGCGTTCGACGGCGGCAGCGGCTGGTTGCGCCTGCGGGAGCTGCCGTTCGAGGCCGACCGTGGTTATCAAGTGGTGCTCGGAGAAACGCGAGAAGGCGGCCTCTTGTCGGTCAAAGGCGCGCCCGAAAAGCTGATCGCGCACGTGACCAAGCAGCGGCGCGGCGGCGTGGACACCGACGTCGACGAAGCTGGTCGCGTCGCGCTGCTCGAGCGCGCCAAGGAGCTCGGCAGCGCCGGCTTGCGCGTGCTGGGCGTCGCCGAAGCCAAGGTTCCCACCGATCACGATCTGGCGCAGCTTCCCGGCCTGTGCTTCCGCGGCTTCGTCGCGTTTCACGATCCGGTGCGACCCACCTCCGCGCAAGCCGTTTCGGATCTGCACGACGCCGGTGTCGTCACGTATATGCTGACCGGAGATCACCCGAGCACGGCCGAGGCCATCGCGCGCCAAGTCGGGCTGCTGCCTCCGGGCGGCATCGTGATGTCGGGCGGCGCGCTCGCGCAGTTTTCGGACGAAGAGCTGGATGCGCAGCTCAAGCGCGTGCGCGTATTCGCGCGCGTCACGCCCGCGCAAAAGGTGCGCATCGTGCGCGCGCTGCAGCGCGCTGGTCGGGTCGTGGCCATGGTGGGCGACGGCGCCAACGACGCCCCCGCGATTCGCTTGGCCAACGTCGGCATTGCCGTCGGTCGTCACAGCACCGCCGCCGCGCGCGCCGCCGCTGACGTGGTGCTGATGGACGAGCGCATCGAAACGCTGGTGCACGCCATCGTCGAAGGCCGCGCCATGTGGGCGTCCGTGCGCGACGCCGTGTCCATCCTGGTCGGCGGAAATTTGGGCGAAATCGGCTTCACTTTGGCCGCCGGCTTGGTCGACGGCCGCCCGCCCTTGAACCCTCGCCAACTGCTGCTGGTCAACCTGCTCACGGACGTCGCGCCCGCGATGGCCATCGCGCTCCGCCCGCCGTCGCTCGAGACGCTGAGCGCCCTCCGCACGGAAGGCCCCGAAGCCTCGCTGGGCCAGCCGCTCAACCGCGACATCGCGCTGCGCGCCCTGGTCACCTCGCTCGGTGCCGGCAGCGCGTGGGTCATCACGCGCTTCGGCGGCCGCGAGCGCGCCAACACCGTGGGCTTGCTCGCGCTCGTCGGTTCTCAGCTCGGCCAGACCCTCACGTCGGGCAAGCTCAGCCGCCCCGTGGTCATCACCAGCGTCGCCTCCGCCGCCACGCTGGCGCTGATCGTGCAGACCCCCGGCGTGTCGCAGCTCTTTGGCTGCAAGCCCATCGGCCCCTTCGGTTGGGCCACCGCCATCGGTGCCTCCGCCGGCGCGACGGCTCTCGCCGGCTACTTCCCCGAGCTCGTGTCCGCCACCATGAAGCGCCTGCATCTCGACAAGCCGGTGATGGTCGAAGATCTGGACGCCCTCGAACCCTGAGCCGAAGGGCCTGTCGCGTAGCGCTCGGCTTTTAGCGCACGCTATCGGTCAGGCCAATCCCGAGGCGCGCGCTGGTGGTGGTTCGGTCGAAAGTGCCCAAGGTCTCACCGTAGCCGGTGAACAATTGAAACCAAACGAATGGGGCGAAGCGCCAGGCCTTGCCCAACAAGTGCTGATAAGTAGGGCGCCAACGCGCGTCGAGGGTCAGGCTGCCCTTACCTAGCGAACCCGAGATGCCCTTCCGCAGGGCAACGCTCACGATGCCGTTCATGTGAAGATCCGGCGCGTCGACACCCACGGACGCGGCCAGCTCACCGTAGCCTTGCGTGTGGACGATGTCAGCGTTCTCGCGCAGCAAGAAAGGGTACCAGATGCGCAGATCGAGGTAGCCGTACCAAGGGTGCCCCCCGCAGCTCAGCCGCGCGTCGGCGAACAGCCGATTCCAGCTGCGTGACGTGTCGCTCCGTTCACCGTTCGATTCGTGCTCGACCCCCAGCTGCTCCGCGAAAAGACCACAGCTTGGCGGTGGCTGCTCGCGATCGTCGGCGTGGTAGTGCGCGTAGAATACCTCCGGCGCGTAGTCGGATTCGCGAAACGGCGCCGAGCTGTCGTAGATGTCCCATAGCGACTTCTGCGTGTACGCTAAATAGACGGTGTGACGGCCGGCGCTCGGCCACAGGTCGTACTTGGCGCTGAACTGGAATTTGGCTTGCGTCGTCTTGTTGAAGCCAGTGACGAAGTAATTCGAACGGTGGAAGGTCAAAACGTCGACCTCGGGTCGCTCGGATTTCTCCGCCTTCGGCGGTGGCGTCGACGTGTCGGCGGTCTCCACCGCTCGCGCAGGCGGAGCTGCGCTGACCCTGCCCAGGCAGCAAGCGACCAATAGAGCGCGTCCGCGCTTGAATAAGGGCGCCTCGCCGCGGCGCCGTGGTCGGGGCCGACGACATCCGCCCGACAATCCCGCGTCGCTCGCTGAAGGCGCGGTCATCGTGCCGACCCTACACGCGGACGTGCGGCGGCGCGCTGGGCGACTTGCCGCGGGATTTGGCGACCAGCGTGTGCAGGGTCCGGCGTAGCTCGGCAATGTCGAAGGGTTTCTCGAATTTGGCGTTGGGCACGCTCTCCAGGAACTCGGAGACACGCATCATCGAAACGCCGCCGGTCATGAACACGACGCGGCCGGCGAGGGTCGGGTATTCGCGGCGTAAGACTTCGAACAGCTCCATCCCGGTCATGCCCGGCATCATCAGATCACACAAGATGGCGTCGTAGCTCGCGGCGGTGGCGGCTTCGCCTTGCAGCAGCTCCAGCGCTTCGGCGCCGCTCTGGGCCACCACCAAGTCGTGCTCGCCTTGCAACAGCACCTTGAGCGTGTGCGCGACGACGCTCTCGTCGTCGACGACCAGCACTCGGCCACGCTCGCGCTCTTTGCCGGGCTCTTGCGGCATGCGATCCGATTTTCGCGACGGCATGATGGGCGACAGCTTGGAGGCCGGAAAGCTGAGCGTGAACACGGCGCCGGCGTTGGGCTTGCTGTCGACGGTGATTTCGCCGCCGTGCGTCTGCACGATGCCGCGGCAAATCGGCAACCCCAGGCCGGTGCCGACCCCCACCGGCTTGGTCGTGAAGAACGGGTCGAAAATGCGCCCCAGCAAATCACCGGGAATGCCGGGCCCGTTGTCGGCCACCTCGGCCACGACTTGGTCGCCCTCCGAGCGCAAGCTGACGCGAATCAGGTTGTCGCTCTCGTCCGAATCTTCGGGAAACGCTTGCGCGGCGTTGAGCAGCAGATTCAAGAACACTTGCTCGAGGCGCCCGGCGTTGCCGTCGACGGCGGGCACGGTTTGGTAGCGCCGCTCGAGGCGCGCGCGCGTGCGAATCTCGGGGTAGGCGATGTTGACGGCAGCTTCGATCACCGACTCCAAGCCGACGGGTTGGCGTGCCGTCTCTTCGCCCCGCGCGAACGTGCGTAAATCGCGCACGATGGACGCGACGCGATCGGCGCCGTGACAGGCGTCCTGGACCCGCACCATCAACGACTCGACGCGCGCGGGGTCGCCAGCGGCCTTGGGTAGCTCGCGCTTCAGGTACTCCAAATTGAGCAGCACGTAGGCGAGCGGATTGTTGATCTCGTGCGCCACGCCGGCTGAAAGCACGCCGAGCGCGGTCAGCCGGTCCGCCTCCAGCAGCTTGATTTCCATGCGCTTGCGCTCGGTGACGTCGCGCGCGAACGCCAAGACGGCGGGGCCGCCCTGATATTCGATGGGAATCGACGAAATTTCGACGGTGTGCTCTTCGCCGCGGCCGTCGATCGAGCGGTACTCGGCGCGCTCGTCGAGCCCGCCCTCTTTGAGCAAGCGGCGAATGCGCGTGGCGGCGCGCTCGCGATCGTCGGGGTGCAAAAAGTCGGTGATGAGACGGCCCGTACCCTGCGCGGCGTTCTCCAAGCCCAGCAGCTTGGCCGCCCGCGCGTTGAGGAACACGACGTTGGGGCCGCGCAAGATGGCGACCCCGTCCGGCGCGCCGTCGACCAGATCGCGGAAGCGCTTTTCGGATTCGCGCAGCGCTTGCGAGGTAGCGGCGCGCGAAGAGATGTCGTTGACGAACGTCACCGTCACCGGGTACCCGTCGAGCATGGTGCGGCTCTGCGCGAGCTCGATGGCGATGCGCGCGCCCGTTCGGTGCAAGAGCACCGTCTCGAAGCTGCCCGGAACCTTTTCGCCGTTTGCGCGCCGGCTGGCCATGTCCTTCAAGCGCGGCAGCTCTTCGGGCGCGATCATCGACCACGGGTCGAGCAGCAGCGCCTCGTGCGGCTCGTAGCCCATCATGCGCGCCAGATCGGCGCTGACGAACAGATTGCGCGGCTGATCGCTGGAAATGTCCGTGATGGCGAGGCCGGTACCTGACCGCTCCGCAGCCTGACGAAGCGCATCGAAGAGGCTCGCGCGCTCGGCAACCGACAAGTCCAGAGAGCCGGACATAGCCAGTCAGCATAACCCGGCTTTTCCCCGCCGCAGGGAGACGAATCGGGCTCCAACTCCCGAGCTGGCGGAGGGGCAAAACGCGACGCCGGCCGCCGGAAATTTGGCCGCTTTTGCTCGTGTGTGGAAAGGGAGGTCTATGCACTCCGCTCGCCAGCTCGCTCAATCGTCTGCACTACTGGCTGCCTTCGTCGTTGCTGGCTGCGGCCACTCCGGGGCTGTCGCCAAGGGCCCGGTGGCCCCCGCACCCGCCGTCGCGGCCGCCCCGGCGGTGGTTCCGTCATTGTCGGCGCCGACGCGCCACGTCGGCGACCTATTCGTGCATCGCTTCAGCGGTAGCTTCGCCAGCGAGCCGCTGACGCTGACGGAAGAGGTCGCGGCACGCGAGGACGCAGCCTGGGTGGTCGACTTCTCCCTCACCCAAAATGAAGAGGTCGAACGGCTACGGGTGCGCTTCGACCTCGGCAGCGGCCAAGCCGTCTCGGCTGCTCACTTCGACGGCGGCCACGAAACCCCCGCCAAGCTGAGCGACTACGAAGCGCTGCTCGCCCGCACCGTGTACGCCGCCGACGTGAACGACGGTCTCGTCTCCGAAAACGATCAAACCTGCTTGGTCGGCGCCGACGAGCTCGACTGCGAAACCAAGACCTACAAAGTCTGGATCGGCGACGCGCCCGCCACCCTCTCCGTGGTGCACTCCAACACCTTCGCCGATCGCGACGTCTCCGGCGAAATCACCACCGCCGACGGCAAGCTGATCTACCGCGCCGAGCTCGTCGAAGCCAAACAAGGCAAGCCCAGCGGCCCTTCGGTCGCCTCCGCGCTCCGCTGATTCGACCAGCAGGGCTGCCACTCCCGAGCCCGCTGAAGATTCGTCAAATCCGGGCTGCCACTCCGCAGCCTGAATTGCAGAAACTTCCGTAGCGGCTCCAGGCCACCTCGTTCGATCGAGATTTCGTCACCGGGAGTCGCCGACGGCGGCTGCAACCCCGCCCGACGGCATAACGGCCCGGCAACCGCAACCAGGGGAGCTGCGTTGTCTGGTGTTGCGGCCGATCACCAGAGCCCCCTGGCTGGCAGATGGTCGGGTGAGTCACGCGAGTAGCAACGAGCAACGAGCAACGGGGCAATGGAGCGACAGCGGGCCCAGCTCGATGAAGACGGCGTCGTGGTTTGGGGGCGCATCGTCCCGCGGCGCCAATCCTCGGCGCGAGAATTAGGTGATATCACCTAATTATAAGGTGATATCACCTAATATTAGGATCGAGGAGTGACGGGCCGAGGGCGAATGGGTGCATGGGAGCGGCGCGGGTTTTCAGCCCAGACGGAACCGGCGGTCTGAGTTTTTCCGGGACGGGAATGGGAGGCAACGCGAGACGAGAATCCGCGGGGAGGCGCTGCGGCCCGTCCCGCACCTCGCGTCCTCGTCGGGTCGTCGGGTCGTCGGGTCGTCGGGTCGTCCCGGTTATGTCCGAGGCCTCGACAGGTGCTGTCAGGACGGCAGTAGCCCGAAGCGGTCACGAAGTTTTGGCCCGGCGACGCCACGGTGGTTTCTGCAAGAGACCTGCGACGCGGCAGCCAGACTCGTGTTCAATCATGCGGAGGCCGCGTCTTGGCGGCCTAGCCGCTGAGCGCGGCGCGGAGTTTTTCGAAGCGGTCGCGTTCTTCGGCGTCGACTTCGCCGTCGGCGTAGATGAGGGCGCGCACGGAGTCGATGAAGATTTGGCGGTGCGCGGGCGGCACCAGCTTGGGGTTTGTGGCTTCGGGGGAGGGCGCGATGTGCAGGTAAGCGAGGGCCTCGGCGCGGTCGTCGCTGGACAGCTGCATGCGTTCGATCAGGCGCTCCACGAATTTCCGCTCGCCTTCGTGGATTTGCAAATCCGTCCAGGCAAAGGCGCACACGAATCGCAGTAGCAGCAGGCGGTCGTCACGCGACAATTGCTCGAACATGCCGTCCAGGATAGGCGCCGCCCGCGCGTGCCGGCAAGAGCGCGCCGCGGCGGCGCCGCGGCGTGGTGCGCAGGTTTCCCTACTTCACGAAGCTGAGCCAGCTGAGGCGCTGCTCGTCTTTGCCGGTGACGGCGCGTAGGTAGGCTCGCTGGAACAGCGCGCCGAGCGTATTTTTGCCGGTTACGAACTCGGCGCCGTCCAGCTCTCGCACGGGGGTCACCTCGGCGGCGGTGCCGGTCATGAAGATTTCGTCGGCGCGCAGCAAGTCTTCGCGGGTGAAGGCGCGGATTCTGATTGGCACCTTTTGCTCTTCGGCGATGGCCAAGATGCAGTCGCGGGTGATGCCGGGCACGATGGACGAGCTGACGTCGTTGGTGTGAAGCACGCCGCCCTTCACGAAGAACACGTTTTGGCCGGTGGCGCTGGCGACGGTGCCGTCTTGGTTCAGCAAAATGGCATCGTCGTAGCCGCGATCCATGGCTTCGTGCGCGGCAAGCACGCTGTTGGCGTAGTGCCCGCTGGCTTTGGCCATCGTGGGCAGCATGGTGTGGTGGAATTTGCGCCAGCTGGAGATGGTGACGCGGATGCCGTTGCGCAGCGCGTCCTCACCCAAGAACGTGCCCAGCTCGCGCACGGCGATGAACACCCGCACCGGGCACTCTTTCTTCGGCCGTAAATCGATGGGGCCGGCGCCGAAGTAGGCGAGCGGCCGCAAGTAGCCGTTTTGCATGCCGTTGCGGCGCGTGACCTCCATGGCGCCGCGCGCCAGCTCGTCGGCGCCGAACGGTAGCTTCATGCCGTACAGCCGAGCGGAAGCGATCAGCCGCTCGACGTGATCATTCAGGCGCACCAACGCCGCCCCGCGGGCGGTGGGGTAGCAGCGAATGCCTTCGAATACGGCGGTGCCGTAGTGCAGGGCGTTGGCGTAGTAGTGCACCGACAGCGAGTCGGCCTCGCGCACTTCGCCGTCCCACCAGACGTAGCGCGCCAGGGTCTGTCCGCGCGGCCGCCCCGAAATCAGCGAGTCTTCTTCGGGCACTCCGTCGAAATTCGGCCATTCCGTGTCGAGCGACGTCATCGTGTGCCTCCGGGCGTGGCGCCAAACCGCGGCGCTTCGTGTAGATCCTACGCGGATCCTATACGCTTGGCACCGTGTTTTCTCGGCGCTCTTCCCGTGATCGTTCCGTGAACGCGGTTCATGCGCTGCTCGCCGAAAGCGGCCCGCCCCGCTTCGATTTGACCGGCTCGAACCCGACGTCTGCGGGTATCGCTTACCAGACGGAGTTGCTCGGCGTGCTGGAGCGCGCCCAGGCCGACGCGCGTGTGTATCGGCCCGAACCGTTCGGCCTGCCGACGGCGCGAGAGGCCGTGGCGCGCCTGACGGGTGCGGACCCCGCGAACATATTGCTCACGGCCAGCACCAGCGAGGCTTACGCCTTTCTGTTCAAGCTGCTCAGCGACCCGGGCGACGCCGTGCTCGTACCAGCGCCCAGCTACCCGCTGTTCGAGCATCTGGCCGAGCTCGAAGGCGTGCAGGCTTTGCCCTATCGCTTGGCCTACGACGGCGCCTGGCACATCGATTTGCCGTCGCTCGGCCGAGCGCTCTCGCCGCGCGTTCGCGCCATCGTCGTGGTTTCGCCCAACAACCCGACTGGGCAATACTTGCGCGAAACCGAGCGAGACGCGCTGGCCGCCATCGGGCTTCCGCTGATCATCGATCAAGTTTTCGCGCCCTTCCCGCTACTTCGCGACGCGCCCTCGCCGGTGCCGGCGCATGACGGCTGCCTCACGTTCACGCTCGACGGCTTGAGCAAGCGCGCCGGGTCGCCGCAGCTGAAGCTCGGTTGGACGGTCGTGTCGGGACCCGAGCGCGCGCGGCGCGAAGCCTGTGAGCGCCTAGAGTTGATCGCCGACACCTTTTTGTCGGTGGGCAGCGCCATTCAACACGCGCTGCCAAGCGTGCTCCAGCTTGCTCCGGCCGTGGCGGCGGCCATTTCGGCTCGCTGCCGCCAGAACCTGGCGCTGCTCGAGCAAAGCGTGCGCGCCGCGCCGCTCACGTTGCTGCGCGCCGAAGCGGGCTGGAGCAGCGTGCTGCAGCTACCGGCGGTGGCGAGCGAAGAAGCGCTAGTGCTCGGTTTGCTGCGCGACCAGAGCGTGCTGGTGCAGCCCGGCTGGTACTACGATTTCGAGCGCGAGCCGTACGCGGTCGTTAGCCTGCTGACCGAGCCGTCCGTCTTTTGTGAAGGAGTCGAACGGCTCGTCGAGCACGTGACGCGCGTCGCAAGCTGACGAGCGCGCGTTCGCGGCGTTCAGCCGCCGCTGGCCAGCCGACGGCGACGCGCAAACAAAACCGCGACGCCCGCGAGCGCGAGCAATGCCGCCGCGTTCGATTGCGGCGCGCCCGCGACCTTGCAGCCGCAGCCGCCCGGCTTGCCTTCGACCGGCGGGGGCGCGTTGTCGTCCTTGGCGGCTTCGTCTTTGCTGGGCTTGTCGTCGTCGGCGCCGGGGGCCGCGTCGGCCTTGGGGGCGTCGTCGGCCGGGGCGTCCGCCTTCTTTTCTTCGTCCTTCGGCTTGTCGCCGCCGGCGTCGCCGCCCTCTTTCTTCTCGTCCTTCTTCTTGTCCTTGGACGCGAAGACCATGGCCCGACGGTCGATCGTCTCGTTTTCACCCTGGAATTTCAGGGTCTGGGCCGTGCCCACGACCTTGCCGTCGCGGGTGTCGCGGATGGTCACCTTGTACTCGCCGGCTTCGTAGCCGTGCGCGCGCGTGACCTTGAAGCTGAAGCGCGTGCGCGATTCGATCTTACCCGAGCCGCTGTCCAAAAAGCCCACGTCCACGCTCTCGATCAGCGACTGGCGATCGGTGAGGGGCACGGTGTGCTCGACCAGCTTGTCGCCGTCGGTCATGTCGCGGGCGTAGTAGGCGGTCGGCTGGAACTCGAACTTCATCGGCACGTGAGGCACGTCGGGCGCCTTCGACATGTAGATGGCGACCTCGAGGCGCCACGACTTGTCGTCGCGCTCTTTGACGGCGGTGCTCTTCCACTCGATACGCCCGCCTGCGAGCGCAGAGCCAGAGCACAGCAAAACCACCGCCAGCTGACACAGGGCGAGCACGAAACGACGCGCCGTCAATGATGCACGATTCAAGGTCGACTCCTCCGCTTGGGGCCGACGAAAGTAGTGCTGCGTAGGCGAAATAGCTACGTTGTAACGACTACGGCGCCTTGTGCGGCGGGGATACCTTGTCTTCGAGCTCGTCGAGCCACGGCGGAGCTGGAATCGTGTCGTGAGGCTCGAAGCTGAAGTCGTCGGCTTCGAAATCGGGCAGCGTCGCCATGGTCTCGCGCGCGCTAGGAATACGCCGCTCGCTCCGCCGGGAACGATCCGTGGCTGACGGCGGCTCGGTCTTGCCGGCCGCGGCGGGGTCACTCGATACGGCGGTGCTTTCGGATGCCATAGGCGGGTTCCTGGGCTGGACGCTTGAACCGGAAAAGCCGGTTTCCCTCGCTAGGCGCCCGTTATCTCAAAAGGTCGGCCGGGCTGCCAAGCAAAATATCCTGACTTTCCCCACATCTGATTACCTGAGGCGTAAAACCTCACTCTTCCTGGACGGTTAGCCGCCGAAGCTCAAGGCCTGCACCAGGTCGATTTTCGAGCCGCGACCAGGGCCCGCGAACGGCTAGGCGTGGCTGCTGCGCTGCGCGCAGATGACGAGCAGCGCGGCGACCGCGTCGCGATTCGTGCAGGTCTCACCCGAGCCGAGCCGAACCGGCTCGTGCGGGGTGAAGAGCCGGGTGCTCTCGAGCCGTGCGGAGAGGGGAAGCAGCAGCGCATGCTCGGCCGCGAGCGAAGCGGGCGCGAGCGTGGCGCCCGGGTCGAGCCCGACGAGCGAGATGCTGGCTTCGCTCGTCTCGAGCTGTGGCTGCACGAAGCCGAACGGCGTGCGTTGGCGCGTGGCCTCCGCCGGGCGCTGGCGCACGATGCGCACCCCACCCGACTCGGCTTGGCCGGCCAAGGCTTGCGGTTTAGCGATGCTGAGCGTGACCGCTTGCACGGCCGGATAGGCCGCGAACAGCCAGCCAGCACATTCCTCGGCCGCGACCTCGAGCAGCGAGTAACGACGGAACTGCAAGAGCGCGATGATCTCGGTCGAGGCGCGGGAGTAGTCGACGGTGTGGGCAATCCGCCCGCTCTTGCCGGCGCGCTCGAGGTCGACCAAAAGCTCGATGTTGAGCAGGACGCGCTGAGAGACGCGCCGCTCACGCGCTCGGATGCCGATGATGCAGCGGCATGAGAGTCCGCGAATTTCGACGCTGTCCATGGTCGTAGGGCGCTTACCCTGCCACAAATCCGTTCAGAAAACTCCGGCCAGAGCGGCGCGGCTGGTTCCGATGGAGTACGGTAAAAGGATGAGCGGTTGGGGCCGAATTTCGTTCTTGCTCGGTGTCGGTGTCTTGCTTGGTGCAGGGTGCGGCGGGCGCACCGGCGCGCTGGAAGGCGAATTCGAGGAGGGCGGTAGCGACGGCGTCGCCGGCGCGGTGGCTCGCGGCGGTGCGTCCTCGGTGGCTGGGCGCACCAGTCGTGGCGGTCGCGGCAACGTGGCGGGAAGTGTGGGGGTGGCTGGTGCGCGCTCGATGGGTGGCTTCGGTACCGGCGCGACTGGCGGCGGCCCTTTTCCGACCGGCGGCTACGGCGGCACTTTCGCGTTCGGCGGCGCCTTCCCGACGGGCGGCTACGGTGGCTATCCGGTCGGCGGCTACGGTGGCTATCCGGTCGGCGGTTACGGTGGCTATCCGGTCGGCGGTTACGGTGGCTATCCGGTCGGCGGTTACGGGGCGGCTGGCTTCGGCGGTCAAGGCGCGTTGGCCTGCGGTGAATGCTTGCGCGACGCATGCTCGCCAGCGCTGTCGCAGTGCCTGCAAGACTTCGGCTGCTTGGCGATCTTCAGCTGCATGCAGACCAAGGGCTGCCAACCCTTCGAATGCTACTCCGACGCCTATTGTCGAGGCACCATCGACCAGTGGGGCGGTCCTACCGGCGCGTCCATGGGCGAGCTGTTGAAGACCTTCGACTGCGCCGTGCAGTCCGGTTGCCCGTGTAATTAAGTTAGTGAACGGTGGCTGGCTTGGGGTCGATGCGCGCGACGACGAGCGGCCAGTGCAAGCTTTCGCGGGTGAAGCCGTCCATGCCCGGTTGGCGAATGTCGACGCAGACTTGGTAGTTGCCCGGCACCGACGGCGCCGGCAGTCCGAGCGAGCGTGTGCGGTAGCGCGGCGTGGTCGACTTGTGCGGCGTCGCGTCGGTGAGCAGCTCGAGCCCCGTCGGCGCCACCAGCGCAAAGCGCACCTCGAACGGTTGCGCCAGCTCACCCGGGCCGAGCAAGAAGTAAGCGTGCACCTCCAGCGGCAGGTAAGCGCCAGGGGGCGGGTCTGCGTTCGGCTGCAGGTTGACCTGCTCCACGATGTTGAACAAGGTCACGTTGTTCGAGTGCTGGTCCAGGCTGGACCCGCCGCACAACGTCAAGAAGTAGCACTTCGGCATCGCCGGGGTCCTTAGCGCACCAACACGCCGCTGGCGACGCGAATGACCGCCATCGCGCCCACGCCGAACACCAGCACCCCGAAAGCCGCGCAGGCGCGCGCCGAGCGTTGGCGTCGCGCTGTCGTTTCCAGCAGCCCGGCGCGGGCGAGCCCGCCGTGCAGCCCGATGCTGCCGTGGGCGGCCGTGGCCAGCAGGCCCAACAAGTACACGCCGCTCAGCACCGGCACCCCGAGCTGCGTGCTCGAAAGCTCGGCCAGCAGTCGAAAGCCGGCGTCGCGCGCGTCGGCTTGTCCGAGCCAAACCGGCAGCGCGTAGACGCGCGCGTGCAGAAGCACGAACGCCAGGGCCAGCACGGCGCTGGCGCGCGAGACCACCCGCGTCACCCGCGGCATCTCTCCACCGGGCGGCGGCGCAAGCGGGCGCCCGGCGACCAGCAAGTACACGCCCAGCAGTGCGTGAACCAAGAGCGGCAGCCAAACCAGCAGCCAAGACGTGACCTGCGCGAACGCGCCGGGAGCCGGGCGCAGCACGTCGCCGACGTCGTCGGCGAAGGCCAAGCCCAGCTCGCGCGAAAGGTGGATGCACAGGAACGCCGGCAGCGGCACCAGGCCCGACCACGACAGCCAACGCTCGACGGCCGGCCGCGCGTGTGCCAGTTGTTCTGCCTTCGAGGCCGCGCCGTCTTCGGTCACCTGCATGCTCCGCGCTTCCGTCACTCGCTACGCCGTCGCTTTGTTGGGGCTTGCCGGCTCCGGCTGCGGCGCCGGGCAAGAAGCGCACCAGCCTACCCCGAGCTTGAGCGAGACGCGCGACGCTCAGGCGGCCTTCCGTGCGATTGTTCAGCGCTGGTTCGAGGAGGACGAGCCGCGCCGCCCGGCGCAGCGCCCGGCGTTGGAGCGGTTCCTCGCCCGCTACCCGAATGATCCGCGCGCGGCCAACGTGCGCGTGCTCTTGGCCTGGATCGAGATCGTGACCGGCGACCAGGCGGGGGCCAAGCGACTGATCGCCGAGGGGCGCGCATCGGACTCGCCCAGCGTGCGCGATTTTGCGGAAGTGGCCGCCGCTCGGCTCTTGCTCGCGCGCCAAGATCCGGAGGCCGCGCTCGCGAAGCTGAAGGGGCTCGAGGGCAAGCTGGTGGATCCGTCGGAGCGGCTGATCTGTTCGGAGCTGCACCTGCAAGCGGCGCTGGCCAGCCAACGCTTTGCCGAAGCCCTGCTGGCGCTGACGAGCTACCTGGCAGCGGCCCCGGCCGATCTGGGTGATCGCGCCCGGGCGCGGGCCTTGTCGGCGCTCGGCAGCTTGCCCGAAACCGCGCTCGAAGGCAGCCTGGCCGAGCTCGACGAACAGGCGCGTCGCGGCCCGCTTTCGGCGCCGGACGTGTGGTTGCGCCGTGTCGTGCGCGAGCGGCTGATTCGTCTGGCCGTGGAGCACAAAGACGCGCACCTGGCGCGTCGTCTGTTGGATTCGCACCCCGGGCTCGCCCGCCGCAACGATCTTTCGGTCGAGCTCTTGCAGCTTGCCGCTACGGCCGCGGCGGCCGGCGCATCCGAGGGCGCGTTCGTCGGGCTGGCTCTCGAAATTGGCGACGCCGACGCAGAGCGGCGCTCGGCCAGCGTCGCCCGCGGCTTGTCCGACTCGTTGTCGGCTTCGCTACCTGGCGCCGACAGCTTGCCCATCGTCGTCAAGGCGTCCGACGCGCAACACGTGGGGGAGGCGCTGACCGAGCTGGCAAACGCCGGAGCGTTGGCGTTGGTGGCCGGCGTTTCGGACACCTCGGCCGAGCAAGCCGCGACCTGGGCGGTGGCGGGCACGGCGCCGGTGCTGTTGATCCGCGACACCCCCGACTTGGTGCTCTCCGAGCTGTCGTTCGTGCTCGGTACGAGTGACCTCGACCAGCTGGACGCGATTCGCAAAGAGCTGGAGCGTCGGCACGTGGCCAAGTGGACGCGCGTGGGAAGCGGCGGGCTCGACTGTCGCGCTGCCCAAGAAAAGGCTGGCCAAACGCGCTTTCCGGTCAAAGACTGGAAGCAAGAGGGCGTGGACGCGGTCGTCGTGCTGGGCCCGCGCAGCTGTGCGCTCGAGCTGTTCGCCGAAGCGCACGAGCAACGTTTTGCGACGCTGCTGGCGGTGGGGCTCGAGGGAGCGGAGGTCTTGCCCAGCTTGAGCGGCAAGCGCTTCTCGCTGGCGGCCGGCAATTTCCCGAGCGCCAAGCAAGGCGTGGACGTGCCCGCCGATTTCTACGAATCGCTGGGGCACGACGCCGGCAGCTTGGTGCGGCGCGCCTGGGCGCAGCTGGGCGGCGTCGGCGCCACCAAAGACGACAAGCTCCGCGCGCGTTTACCGCAAGCCTTGGCCGACGTGTCCGTGCCGCTCGAAACCAGCGCCGCCACCGGATTTGGCGGCAAGCGCCGCTTGTTGCGGCAGCTCACCATTCGCGAGGTGCCGTGACCCCGCTCGAGCGCTTGCTGCCCAACAAAGGCGCGACCACGCAGCTGGCGGCCGATCTTGCTCCACTGTTGGCGGGCGGAGATCTACTGCTGCTCGACGGCCCGCTCGGCGCCGGCAAGACCTTCTTCACGCGAGCGTTGGCGCACGCGCTCGGCTTGGTTGCGGAAGCGCGCGTCACCAGCCCCACCTTCACGTTGGTTCACGAATACGAGACCGAGCCCAAGCTCGTGCACGCCGACCTGTACCGGTTGAGTGACGACGAGCGCGGGGTGTTCGAGCTGGGCCTGTTGCCGGCGCGGGACGACGGCGCGCTCTTGGTCGTCGAGTGGGGCCTGCCGTTCGAAAAGCTGCTGGGCGGCGACGCGCTGGTGCTCAGCCTCGCTCGCGAGCCTCGCAAAGCCGTCATTTCGGCGACGGGTCCACGCTCCGGCCAGTTGCTCGAGGCGCTGGCGCGGATCGGAGTAAGGTAGCCGCCTTGGCGGAAGCTTCCGAAACTCCTAGCGAGGCGTCGCTGCTCTCGCGCCTGTTCTCGCCCGCGACCAACGCGCTCGACGCCATCGGTCGCTTCTTGATGCTCACGGGTCAGAGCGTGATTTGGATCATTCGGCCGCCGTATCGGTTCATGCAGCTGCTCTTGGCCATGGACTTCATCGGCGTGCAGTCCATGTTCATCGTGTCGCTGACGGGGGTGTTCAGCGGCATGGTGCTGGCGCTGCAGATGACCTACCAGCTGCGCCAATACGGCGCCGAGGGCGTGGTCGGCGTGGTGGTGGCGGTGTCGTTGGCGCGGGAAATTGCTCCAGTGTTCGCCGGCTTGATGGTGACGGCGCGGGCCGGCAGCGCCATGGCCGCCGAGCTTGGCAACATGCGCGTGACCGAGCAGATCGACGCGCTGACGACGATGGCGGTGAGCCCCATCCAGTACCTGCTGTCGCCGCGGCTCTTGGCCGCCTTCGTCATGTTGCCGCTGCTGTACATTCTGTACTCGTGCGTCGGCATGGCCGGGGCGTGGTTGGTGGCGGTCACGGGCCTCGGGGTGGACCCCGGCACCTTCATTGCCAACATCGAAAAAGGCTTGGTCCCGTCGGATTTTTACATGGGGTTGGTGAAGTCGGCGACGTTCGGCTTCTTGATTTCCGCCATTTCCGTGAACCAAGGTTACAACGCCTCGGGCGGCGCCAAAGGCGTGGGCGAAGCCACGACGCGCGCCGTCGTGCAAAGCGCCGTGGCGATTCTGATCGCCAACTACGTCATCACCAGCTTGATGACCGAGATCTGAAGCGAGCGCGTCGAAGCCGTGGCCCAGTTGGTGTATGCGGAGACCATGGCCATCAAGCAGATCAACCCGTATCTGAACTTCAACGGCGACGCCGCCCAAGCCATCAAGCTGTACGAGAGCGCGCTGGGCGCCAAGGTCGAGCACGTCTCGCGCTTTGGGGAGATGCCTGGTTCCACCGTCACGCCCGAGACCAAGGATCGGGTGATGCACGCGACGCTGCGCTTGGGCAACGGCGGCCTCATCATGATCAGCGACATTCAGCCAGGCATGCCGCACAACCCCGGCACCAACATGTACGTGTGCCTCGATTTCGACGACGCCACGGACACGACGCAGAAGTTCGAGGCGCTGGCCGTGGGCGGCAAGGTCACCATGCCGCTGAACGACACCTTTTGGGGCGCGAAATTCGGCATGTTGGTGGACGCGCACGGCGTGCAGTGGATGTTCAACTGCGAGCTCAAGAAGGGCTGAGCGTGCACGAGCTACCGTTTTGGAATGCCGATCTGCCGGTCGCCGAGCGGGTCCGGGACCTGTTGTCGCGGCTGACCCCGGCCGAAAAGGCGGCGCAAATGCTGCACGAAGCCCCCGCGCTGCCCCACCTCGGCATCCCCGCTTACAACTGGTGGAACGAGTGTTTGCACGGCGTAGCGCGCGCCGGGACCGCGACGGTCTTTCCCCAAGCCATCGGCCTGGCCGCGACGTTCGACGTCGAGCTGATGGGCGCGGTGGCGCGCGCTATTTCCGACGAAGCGCGCGCCAAGCACCACGCCTACGCGGCCGAAGGCGACCACGGTTACTACAAGGGGCTCACCTACTGGTCGCCGAACATCAACATCTTTCGCGACCCGCGTTGGGGCCGTGGCCACGAAACCTACGGCGAATGTCCGTTCCTGACCGGGCGGCTCGGAGTCAGCTTCGTTCGAGGATTGCAGGGCGACGACGCGCGCTACTTGAAGCTGGTCGCCACCGCCAAGCACTTTGCCGTGCACAGCGGCCCCGAAGGTCTACGTCACGGCTTCGACGCGCGCGTCAGCCAAAAGGACTTGTTCGAGACCTACCTGCCGGCGTTTTTTGCGCTGGTGAACGACGGCGGCGTGGCCAGCGTGATGACGGCGTACAACCGCGTCAACGGCGAGCCCACGTCCGCCAGCCCGACTTTGCTGTCGCAAATTCTGCGAAAAAGTTGGGAATTTTCGGGCTACGTGGTCTCGGACTGCTGGGCCATTCGCGACATTCACGAGCAGCACCTGGTCACGGCGGGGCCGGTCGAATCGGCGGCGCTGTCGGTCAAGGCCGGCTGTGACTTGAACTGCGGCTGCACCTACGAGCATCTGCCGGCTGCGCTCGAGCAGGGCCTGGTCACGGAAGCCGAGCTAGACGTGAGCGTGGCGCGCTTGTTCGAAGCGCGGATGCGGCTCGGCATGTTCGACCCGCCCGAACGGGTGCCGTTCACCAGCATCCCGTTCGACGTGATCGACTCGCCCGAGCATCGGCAGCTCGCGCGGCGCGCGGCGCAAGCCAGCTTGGTGCTGCTCAAGAACGACGGCGTGCTGCCGCTCGGCCCCAGCCTGAAATCAATCGCCGTGATTGGGCCCAACGCGAACGCGCCGCAAGTATTGTGGGGCAATTACTCGGGCATTGCGTCGCACACGGTGACGCCGTTCGAAGGCATCCGCGCGCGCTTGCCCGCGGACGTCAAGCTTTACTACGCCGAGGGCTGCAAGGTTCAAGGCACCGAGCTTGGCACTTGCGCGCCGCACGGCAATTTGACCGAAGCCGTGATGCTGGCCAAGCGTGCCGACGTGAGCGTGCTGGTGCTCGGTTTGAATTCGCAAATCGAGGGCGAGCAGGGCGACGCCGGCAACTCCGAAGCTGCCGGGGACAAGCTCGATCTCGAGCTGCCGGGCCTGCAACAGCAACTTTTGGAAGCGGTGGTAGCCGTCGGCAAGCCGGTAGTGGTGGTGCTAGTCGCCGGCAGCGCCCTGGCCGTCACGTTCGCCGAGCAGCTCGCTTCGGCGCTCGTGCAGGCGTGGTACCCGGGCGAGGAAGGCGGCAGCGCGCTCGCCGACGTACTATTTGGAGACGTGAGCCCCGCCGGTCGACTGCCGGTCACGTTCCCCCGCGCAATGAGCGACGTGCCCGCGTTCGAAGACTACGCCATGCGTGGCCGCAGCTATCGCTTCCTGCAAGCCGAGCCGCTTTTCCCTTTCGGCTTCGGCCTTTCGTACACGCGCTTCCAGTATTCGGAGCTCATGCTTTCGACGCCGCAGGCCAACGTCAGCGCGGAGCTTGGGCTCGAGGTGAGCGTGCTCGTCAGCAACGTGGGCGCCCGCGCCGGCGACGAGGTCGTGCAACTCTACGTCAAAGACCTCGAAAGCTCCGTGCCCGTCGCCCACCACGAGCTGCGTGGCGTCCAGCGCCTGCACTTGGCTCCGGGCGCCGCACAACGCGTCACGTTCCAGCTCACGGCCAAGTCGCTTTCGCTGATCGACGACGCCGGTCAACGCCTGCTCGAGCCCGGCACCTTCCGCATCTTCGTCGGCGGCAGCCAGCCGGATCCGCGCAGCATCGCCCTCACCGGCCAAGCTCCGCTAGAAGCCGCTCTCACGCTCACCGGCACGCCACTCGAGCTGCCGTACTAGAATCGTCGCTGGAGCCCGATCTCAAAATGCACACGGGCTGCACGAAAATTCGAGGAAGCCTCCATCTTATTTCCGGAACGCAATTCTTCAACGAGGCCGCGTTGAACGATGAGGGGCGTCGCTAGGGAACCGCGGGCGAGCGCTTCGGGCTGCCGCCGTGCTGGCGGGTCGTGTCGAGAGCCTCCGGGATTTCACAGGGAGGACGGGAGGACGGGAGGCGAGAACGCATTTTTGTTTTTGGAGGACCAAAACCAAAAATATTTTCCCCGTGAGAAGCCCGGAGGGATTGAGCCCGCGACGTTGCCGCAGACTCGCTGGCGGCAGCGCGGACCCCAAAAATGCTCACCTCTATCTCGCCCTCCCGTCCTCCCGTCCTCCCTGTGAAAAATCTCGATCGCCCAGGGTGGCGCGCGCCGCTTGGCGTCGCTAGGGCACCGCGGGCGAGCGCTTCGGGCTGCCGCCGTGCTGGGGGTCGTGTCGAGAGCCCCCGCCGCCGCTCAGTGCTCGTCCTTCGCGGCGTGCTTTTCGGGGCCGTGCGGCTCCGCATCCACGGTGCCGGAGTGGTGCAGCTTCGAAATCTGTTCGGCGATTTCGGCGGCGGCAGCGGCGTCGTCGAATTTTGCGGCCTTGCCGCGGCGCTTCGCGTCTTTCGGCTCTTTTTCGTCCTTCTTGCCGCTGATGGCGTCGACGAACGCGGTCATGCGCTCCGGCTCGCTGTTGCCGTTCACGTTGACGATCGCAAGCTTGCCGGCGCCCTGCAAGAGGTCGTTGCGGAAGTCGTAGACCGCGCCCACTACCGTGAGCTGCCCGCCTTGTACGTCTTTGCCGAAGTGCTTGAGCGCGGTTTCGACTTGATTGTTCACGTTCGCGACCACGGCTTCCACCCAGGCGGCCTCGGGCGTCTTGCCGGGGGTGGGCTTGGGCAAATGAATGTGCTCGAGCTCTCTTTGGATCGGTCCGCTCAGCTTGCTGGTGTCGCCCATGGCGGCTTTGACCGCGCCGCAGCCAGTGTGACCGATGATCAAGAGCAGCGGCGTGCGCAGGTGCTCGACGCCGTACTCGATCGAGCCTTCGCCGTTTTCGAACTGGTTGCCGATGTTGCGCACCACGAAGTCGTCGTTCTCGGGCGTCACGTCCCAAGCAGTGGTGTGCACGCGCGAGTCGGCGCACGTGACGACGGTGGCGCGCGGCGTTTGCTTGTCGGCGAAAGCGGCGAAGAATTTGTCGCCGTGCTCCATGTAAGCTTGGTTGTCGGTCAGCACGTCGCCCAAGAACTGCCGGGTCAGGGCCAACGGCTCGTCTTTCGAGGCTTCCCAGGCGAAGGGCACGACGAATTTGCCCGGGTCCGCCAGCTCCGACTCGGGCTTTTCGGCGGCTTTGGCGTCATGGCCTTTTTCGGTCTTGCCGCCCTCCTTCTTGACGGCCTTCTTGGGCTCCGCGCTCACCTCCTGCTTCGGCTGACAGGCGAAGCTCAGGCTGGTGAGCGAGAGGAGGAGGGCAAGACGCCGCGCAAAGGCCATGGGCTTCAAAACGGCCGGCGGCGTCCAAACTTGAGACCTTGCGGAAGCGGGCTTTGCTGGGCTTGCTTGCGTTCCCCCGGTTCTGCGAATATTCGAGCGATTCCGTGCCTTGCCGTAGGCTGGTCGGCGCGGGTTGTCCTACATCGTGTCGCAAAGCTCTTCGACTCCACCATTCCCGGCAGGCTCGGCAGTCGGCGCGCCCAGCGTCGGCCTTCGCCCCTTCGCGCGCCTCAAGCGCCTGGCCAAGGTTCGCCGGCTCGGCTCGCTCGCGCTGCTGGTCGTAGTGCCGGTGGTGGTGGTGGCGCTCGATTTCTGGCGGCGCGGCGGGCGCATTCGGGCCTTCGAGCAGTTCTACGCGCTCACCTACTTGGCGTCTTTCGTCGAGAGCCTGTGCGTGTGGGGGCTGCTCTTGTACGCGGCGTCGCGCCGGCGCGGCTGGCTGCGGCACGTGGCGGCGGTGCTGTTCGTGGTGATGGTGACGTTCACCGTCGGCGGCCAAAGCTATTTCTTCCAGCAGTACAACGCTTACCTGAACGTCGACGTGTCGGTGTTTGCGTCGAACTTCATGGACAGCGTGCTCAATCAGCTGCTGGCCGATTGGAGCAACTACCTGCGGGCGAAATTGCCGCCGCTCGGCTTGGCGCTGTTGCTGCTGTGGGCGGCGCGGCGCGTGGTGCGCCCGTCGCGCCTGCCGGCGCTGGTGGTGTCGCCGCTGGCGCCCCTGCTGCTCGTGGGCAGCTTCTTCATTCCGACGCAGCACCGCAGCGAGCAAGCGTCCACGCCCGACACCTTGTACCTGAACGCCATCGGCGGGCTGCTCCGCACCCAGCTGGGCTTCACCGACCAGAGCAACCAGCTGCGCCCGCGCGCACGCACTTCGCTACCGGTGCCGGCGTTGACGCGCGCGGCCGTGCCCAAGCGCAACGTGTTGTTCATCATTCTCGAGAGCGTGCGCGCCGACACCACGTGCATCGAGCACGATCCGAGCTGCAAACGCACCGAAGCCACCAACCAGCTCGTGCCCGAGCGCTATCCGTTCACGCAGATGCGCTCGATGGACTCGTGCACGGCCATCTCGCTGGCGGTGCTGTGGTCGGGCATTCGTCCGGTAGAGAGCCGCGACACGCTCCACGAGTGGCCGCTGATTTTCGACTACGCCAAGAGCCTGGGCTACGACACCGCCTACTGGACGAGCCAGAACATGATGTTCGGCAACGTGCGCCTGTGGGTGAAGAACCTGGGCGTGAACCACCGCGTCACCGCTACCGATCTGGATCCGACCTCGGACCTCGACATGGGCGCGCCGGAAAAATACCTGGCCGAGCACGTCAGCCAGAACATCGGCTCGTTGAAGGAGCCGTTCATGGCGGTGGTGCAGCTGTCGAACGTGCACTACCCGTACTACCTCGACCCGACCCTGCCCACGCCGTTTCAGCCGTGGTCGACCAGCAAGGCGCCGGAAGACAATCCCGCGTTCAAGAATTTCTACCAAAATTCGGTCTACCAACAGGACCTGCACATCGCGAAGATGATCGCCGCCTTGAAGGCCTCGCCGGCCGGTAAAAACACGGTCATCGTCTACACCAGCGACCACGCCGAGGCGTTTCGCGAGCACGGGCAGATGGGTCACACCTTCAGCATCTTCGACGAAGAAGTGCACGTGCCGGCGTGGATCGACGCGCCGCCCGGCACGCTGACCGACGAAGAGCAGAAGAGCCTGCGCGACAAGCGCAACGAGTACGTGTTCCACGTCGACGTCGCGCCCACCGTGCTCGACCTGTTGGGCGTGCCGGACGACCCGCGCATCGCGCGCTACCGCGAAAAAATGCCGGGCCACAGCCTGCTGCACCCCGCGCTCACCACCGAGCCGCTGCCTCTGACCAACTGCGCCGGCGTGTGGTCGTGCGCCTTCGAAAACTGGGGCTTCATGCAAGGCCCACGCAAGCTGGAAGCCCGCTCCTGGGACACCGGCTGGAACTGTTACGACGTCGCCGAGGACCCGCTCGAGCAACTGAAGCTCCCGCTCGAAGAGTGCGGCAACTTGCTGACGTTGGCGCAAAAGACGTACGGCCGGCTGCCGGGGAAAGACGTACCGAAGCCCAACTGACGCGGAGAGGGAGAGGGCTGCAGATTTGCAGCTTGATTGCAGAAGCTAACGGGGCGGTGACGGGCAGGGGAGTGCGGGATCGATTTCGATTTCGATCTCGATTTCGATTTCGATCTCGATCTCGATCTCGATCTCGATCTCGATCTCGATCTCGATCTCGATCTCGATCTCGATCTCGATCTCGATCTCGATCTCGATCTCGATCTCGATCTCGATCTCGATCTCGAAGGGGGCTGATGACTCCGGCGATTTCGATGATGGCAGGGTGCTCGGCCGCGTCTAGGGGTGGGCTCGCGCTGCGCGCGACGCTCGCTGCGCTCGCGCCCTAGACGCGGCCTGCGCGCGCTGCCGCTGGCGGGGGCTGCGCCTGGAGTTTCACGGCGCTGAGACGGGAGAGAAACAAATGGTCTTTGAAGTTGAAGAGGCGGCTATTCAGTTGATTGAGGTGTTGCAGCCATTGGTGCTGCGGATCAAGGCGCGGGACCGGGGCTTGGCGGATCAACTGATGCGGGCGGCTAGCAGCGTGGCGCTCAACATCGGGGAATCGAACTACTCGGATCCAGGCAACCGTAGGGCGCGGCTGTTCACGGCGGCGGGCAGCGCGAATGAGACGCGGATGGCGCTGCGCGTCGCGGCGGGTTGGGAACACTGTTCGGCGTCGGAGGCCGAAGCGGCGCAGGCGCTCATTCAGCGCATCCTGCGCATGCTGTGGAAGCTCACGCACTGAATTGGCATGGTCCGCCGGAGCCGCCACGCCGCGGCTCTGGCCGGCGCCGACGGAAATCGAAACGCTGCTACCGAGACGGCGTGGCCGAGAAGCGCTGCAGCTCGCCGGTCGGTAGTGTCGCCTCGACCGATTGCAGGGCGGAGTCGACGAACCTGAGCTCGAGTCGAAGCGGGAGGCCGGGCACCGTTTCTGGCACGGGGCCGACCTGGAGCGTGCCGTCGGCTTCGCTCCAGCTCATTTCGCCGTGCCAGAAGGCGCCGAGGGTGCCGAGGACGAAGCCACCGAGCGCGTCGCTTCGGATGAACAGCATGACGCCCGACTCGGTGGAACCGAGGAACAGCGGCGCTGGGCCTTCGAGCTGCGTGAGAGACCAGCTGCCCGTCCGCGACGAGAGCGCGCGGGCGGCGGCTTCGTCCTCGGGCGGGTGTGGCAAATGGCTATCGGCGGCCCCGATGCGCAGCCAGGAGACGGGCGCGAACGACCTGCCGTCGAACAGGTGGCGCCCGGCCATTCGCTGACCATCGCTCGATAGCCAAAGATCCGCGCCCTCCGAGGCGACGGAAGCGTTGTATCCAAAGCTGACCCGCGCACCTTGCAGTTGCCCTTTGATGGGCCCGCAATAGTGATCTGCCGAGTCGGCGGAGGTGGGCAAGCCCAAGACGCAACCGTTGCCGGTCAGCATGCCGTTCGTTTGCACGAGCTCGGCCGCGACGGCGTCGTCGGTACCAAACTGCGCCCAGCGCCCCGATACTTCGATCGGCGCCTCGAGCACGTCCGGCGAGCCCGCGCCGCCAGCGCTGCCCGCTCGCCCCGCGACCGGCAGCGGCTCGCCCGTCGCCGCTCCGCCGCCACCGCCGCCACCGCCGCCACCGCCCGATGCAGCCTCGTTTCGTGACGTCGCCCCGCACGCGAGCGCGCACAGCGCAGTCAGCGCTACAGCTGCTCCACGCAAGCACCTGACCCCGTCAGCCATGGCCGCAGTCTAGCTCAATTCGTCGCTGGAGCCGTATTTTGCTTCGATCCCGCGCGCCCATATCGATTCGAGCACGCCAGAGCCGCTCCGCCGCGGCTCCGGCGCGCTGCCCGCCTAAGCGGCCACGAGCTTGACCAACGTGCCGATGATGCGGTTGAGCTCAGCCTGCTGCGTGACTTCGCCCGCCGCCACCAATCTGCACGCTTCAGCCACCTCCAAACACGCCAGCGTCTCCCGCGCGCTCCCGAGCGCCGAATGATACCGCGCATTCCGATTGTTCCCCCGACTGTACATCCCCTCCGCAACGTTCAGCGCAATGCTGGAGCTACACCGCCGCAACTGCCGCCCCAGATCCCTGTCCCTCACCTCAATCCGCCGGATCAACGGCTGCAACTCCTTCAAAACCTCTAAAATGACTGGATAGATCCTGAGCATGTTGTTCCTTCCGCAGCGCCGTGAAACCCAGCCCTGCACCCGCGTCCACGCGTGCAGGCGGGCGCCGGGTCCAGGCTGAACGCGAGCGCCAGCGAGCGTTCACCGGCGCGCCCCGCGCCGGCTGCGGCCTGGAGGCGGCGCCCGCCTGCAGGCAAACTCAAAAAGCCAGGCAAGAGAGCAGCCTTACGTCTGCTGTTCGCCCCTCGCCCCCGCCCATCGCTCCCCGCTCCCCACTCATCGCCCCCCGCACTCGCACTGCACCCTGCACGCTCCCCCTCGCCCCCGCACGCCTGTACCCATCACCGCCACGTTAGCTTCTGCAATCAAGCCGCATCTCTGCAGCCCCCCCGTCCTCAGCTCCGTCCCCCCTCCGCTCAACTCAACGCGAGCATCCGCTCAATCGGCATCAAGGCCCGCCGTCGCAGATCTTCGTCCATCTCCAACCGCGGCTCCAAATCTCGCAGCGCCAAGTACACTTTTTCTGGCGTGTTGAGCCGCATGAACGGGCACTCGTTGCAGGCGCAGTTGCCGTCGGGCGGCGCAGGGATGAGCTGCTTGTGCGGCGCGCGCTTCTGCATCTGGTGGATGATGCCCGGCTCGGTCACGACGATGAACGCCTGGGCGTTGTCGTTTTCGACGTACTTGAGCAGCGCCGCCGTCGAGCCGATGAAATCCGCCTTCTCGAGCAGCGGCTCCTCGCACTCGGGGTGCGCGATGATCTTGGCGCCGGGGTTCTGAAGCTGAATCGCCATCAGTTTTTGCAGGCTGAAGGTCTCGTGCACGATGCAGCTGCCTTGCCAGAGGCGCAGATTGCGGCCGGTTTGCTTCATCACCCAGCGCCCCAGGTTCTTGTCGGGCGCGAACAAGATTTCCTTGTCCTTGGGGATGGCGTTGACGATTTTGACGGCGTTGCTGGAGGTGACGATGTAGTCGCTCTCGGCCTTCACCTCGGCCGTACAATTGATGTAGCTGACGGCCACGGCGCCGGGGTAGCGCGCTTTCCAGGCGCGGAAACGGTCGCCGGGACAGCCATCGGCGAGTGAGCAACCCGCCTTCATGTCCGGCACCAGCACGATGCGCTCCGGATTGAGAATTTTTGCCGTTTCGGCCATGAAATGGACACCGGCAAACAAGATCACGTCGGCTTGCGTGCGCTGCGCTGCTTGCGCCAGCTGCAGCGAATCCCCGATGAAATCGGCAAGATCTTGGATTTCACTCTCTTGGTAGTAGTGGGCGAGCAAGACGGCGTTGCGCTCCTTTTTCAAGCGCCGAATCTCCTCGTCCAAATCGGAGATGTTTGCGAGGTCTTGTGAGTTTTTCTCGGCCAGCATCGTTAGCCGACAGTATGCGACACTTCGCCGTCGTTCGCCTCCCCGCGTAGCGCTTCGCCCCACCAAAACACGCCGATCGGCGATGGATTCAGGAGTCCCTGCGGGGTAGGCTGCTGATTCGCGCGCCGGGCATGGAGGCGCGCGGGAGTACTTGGATGCCGCTTCGGGACGAGTGGTGTGATTTGGCTCGGAAACTGGACTGGTCGTTCAGCTATGCGGACGAGCGTCAGGTGTTCCCCGAGGCGCTTTCCGGAACGCCCTGGCTGTCCGCGCAACAGTGGCGCGATTGGGACGAGCCGTTTCGGAGCACGTTCGCGGAGTACGTCTCCACGCAGCAGAAAAAGGAGGTGGCGTTCCAGGCCGTCGCCGAGGCGGTGGGGCGGGTGGAAGACATGTCGCAGTTGGATCCCGGCTGGCTGTCGGTGGTGAAGCTGCACATGGCAACCCTGCCGCTGGCCGAGTTCGCGGCCGTCATCGGCAACTTGCGGGCGGCGCGTTTCGGGCGCGACAGCGCCTGGCGCATGACCAGCTTGCTCGGCGCGTTGGACGAGCTGCGCCACACCCAGCTACCGCTGCGCGCCATGCACGATCTCGTGCGTTGGGACGAGCAGTTCGAGTGGACGCACCGGCTGTTCCACAGCAACGATTGGGTGGCCGTGGCGGGGCGTCATTTGGTGGACGAGCTGTTGCTGGGCAGTGACGCCATCGAGTTCGCGATCGGCACGCATTTCGTGTTCGAGACCGGCTTCACCAACTTGCAGTTCATCGGCCTCACCAGCATGGCCAAGCAGGTGGGCGACCGCTTGTTCGAGCAGATGCTGCAGAGCATTCAAACCGACGAGGCCCGGCACGCGCAAATCGGCCACCCGGTGCTGAAAAAGCTGGTCGCGCACGACCGGGAGCGCGCCCAACGGCTGGTGGACAAGTGGTTCTGGCGCTCGTTTCGCTTCTTCGCGGTCGTGACGGGCTTTGCGATGGACTACCTGACGCCGCTGTCCGCGCGCCGGGCCAGCTTCAAAGAGTTCGTCGAAGAGTGGGTGGTCGATCAGTTCCAGAGCTCGCTGGACGAGCTGGGCCTCGAACGACCGCGCTACTGGCAAGCGTTCCTGGACGCGCTGCCGATGTACCACCACATGTTGTACGCGAGCGCGTACACGTACCGCGCCACCACCTGGTTCGACTTCGTGCTGCCCGGCCCCGCCGAGCAAGCGTGGCTCGCGGAGAAGTATCCCGAGACCTGGCCGCAGCTGGCGCCAGTGTGGCACAACATCACCGAACGCTGGCGGGCCGCCGGCCCCGGTGTCGAGTGGTATTCGCACGGCACCACGCCCGTCGCCTTTTGCAATCTGTGCCAGCTGGTGCTGTGCGGCGGAACGCCCAGCGAAAATAGCGCGGTGTTCGTGGAGAGGGCGGGGCGCCGCCACGTCTTCTGCTCGGAGCCGTGTCGCGAGCTGTTCGAAGCCGAGCCGGAGCGCTACGCAAGCCACCAGGGCGTGGTCGAGCGCATCTTGCAGGGTCAGGCGCCCGCGAATTTGCTCGAGCTGTTGCGCTATTTTGGCCTGACCGAAGCCAACTTCGGGCGCGACGTCACGTCCGGTGAGTACGACTTTTTGCGCAAGCCGGAGCGCGGCTGATGGCGATTCCGCTCTACGTGTTCGTGCGCGGCGACACGCTCGGGTTGGTGGTGTTGGCGCCAGAAACCGAGACCGTGGACGACTTGGCCCAGCGCCTGTCGCGGGCGGCCGCGCCGCGCGTGAGCTGGAACGGGGATGCGTGCGTGCTGCATCGCGGGCAGGTGCTGCGCGGCAGTCTCACGCTGCAAGAAGCCGGCATCAACGCGCTCGATCGCGTCGACCTGATCCCCGGAGGCCAAGTTGGCTGACGTGTTGCTGGCCGAGTCCGAGCTGTGGATAGGCGAGATGCGCGGCGTCGTCGTGCGCGGCGAACGGTTGCTGGTGGTGCGCGGCGACGGCGGCGTGTGCGTATTTCGCGACCGCTGCCCTCACCAGGGCTATCCGCTCAGCGAGGGCACCTTGAGCGAAGGCGTGCTGACCTGCCGCGTTCACCGTCACAGCTTCGACGCCGCCACCGGCGCCGGCATCAATCCGCGCCAGCCCTGCCTGAGCGCGCTGCCCGCGCGCGTCGACGCGGGGCACGTGGTGGTCGACCTGCCCGAGCCCCGGACGGTGCAGACATGAACCCGAGCCGCGTTTCGGTCGGCCCCGTGCTCTTGCCCTCGGAGGTTGGCTTGGCGGTTTTGGCCGCAATTCAGGCCGCGAACTTGGACGTGCAGATCCAAGACCGCGGCGCCTATTTGCGGGTGCTTTCACGCAGCCGCTGCGTCGTGACGCGCCAAGGCATCGAGGCCGCGCTCGGGCGCCCGGTGCGACTGCCTTCCGATCTGGAGCTGTGCATGCCTTCGTTCAAGGGGCGTCTGCGCGTGGACGCCGAGCTGGCGGTGTGGGAGGCGAGCTCCGCATGAAGCCGCGCGAAATCCGCGCCGCACGCGCTGTCGGAGCCGCGCGTCGCAGCTACTGGTGCCTGGAAGGCGCGCGCAAAAAGCCGACCGACTACCAGATCACGAGCACGGCGCTGCTGTACTATCCGAGCCGCGGCTTCGAGGTCGATACGCCGGTGTGGCGGCACTACCAAGAGTTTCAGCGCAACGGGCAGCTACGCTCCGAGCGTTGGGACGAGCTGGAAGATCCGGCGCACTTTACCTACAGCAGCTACGTCGCCGAACGGCGCGATCAAGAAGCCTTCTTGGATCGGCTCCTGGAGCGGCCGGCGCAGCCGTTGTCAGCGGAGCTTCGACCCTTGCTCGGCGTGGTGAGCGCGCTGCGCTTTCCGCTGCACGGGCTGCAGATGGTGGCCGCCTACGTGGGTGCGCTGGCGCCCAGCGGCCGCATCAGCATCGCGGCCGCCTTTCAAGCCGCTGACGAGCTGCGACGGATACAGCGGCTGTGCCAGTGGCTGGCGCGCTCGGGCGTTCCGAGCGCGCAGCTGGACGCGCTGGGTCGCGAGCTCTGGCAACAAGATCCGGCATTTCAGCCGCTGCGTCGGCTCGTGGAACGGCTACTCGTCACTTATGACTGGGGGGAAGCACTCGTGGCTTTGAACGGAATCATCAAACCCGTGTTGGACAGGCTGTGGTTCGAGCATTTGGTCGGCGTCGCGGAGCGCCACCGCGACGAGGTGTTGGAGAAAATCTTGAGCTCGTTGGGGGACGACGGGCGCTGGCACGAAGCCTGGTTCTGCGAGCTGTCGCGGTTGGCGCTGGACAGTGACCCGACGAACCGCGCCGCGCTCGAGCGCGACGTCGCCGAGTTCCGCCCGTTGATCACGCGCAGCGTACAAGCCTTGCTGCCGGCATTTCGCGGCCTGTTCGGCGACGACGGCGCGCGCGCGTACGTTTGGCGCGAGCTCGATACCGCGCTCGACGCGCACCTGCAACGCGCCGGCCTGGCTTTCACGCCGCACCGGGAGGCTCGCGATGGCGACCCGCGTTGAGGCGGCGACCCTGCCGCCGCTGTCGGCGCCCGGCGACGACGCGCGCTTTCGTTTGCTCGCCGATCATGCGCCGGTCATGCTGTGGATGAGCGGGCTGGACGGCTTGTGTGAGTTCTTCAACTCCACCTGGCTGCAATTCACCGGCCGCACATTGGCCCAAGAGCGGGGCAACGGCTGGGCCGAGGGCGTGCACCCCGACGATTTTCAGGACTGCATGGACCGCTACCTGAAGGCGTTCGTGGCGCGCGAGTCGTTTCGCATGGAATATCGGCTGCGCCGCGCGGACGGCCAGTTCCGCTGGATCTTGGACCACAAGGTGCCGCGCCACGGCCAAGG
>Ga0207667_10000471_pt1 | contig 53795 bp, 49 predicted proteins | sample KBSCornC52_FD_184301 | JGI IMG/M metagenome (GOLD analysis project Ga0207667, IMG submission 184301) | Corn rhizosphere microbial communities from Kellogg Biological Station, Michigan, USA - KBS Corn C5-2 (SPAdes) (version 2) | ecosystem: Host-associated > Plants > Roots > Rhizosphere > Soil ... | reverse complement strand
CACTACCTGCGCATCGATGCGCACGGCGCGCTCCTTCAACTTGCGGTTGGCTTCCGAATTGCTGGCCGTCAGGCCCGCCGCGGTCAACAGCGCCGGCAGGCGCAGGCCTTCGGCGGAAACCACGATGCCTTTGAGCGGCACTGACGACGTGTCGCCTTCGCCGCGCACCACCGCATGCCAGCCGGCGATCGCCTTCTCGGCTTCGGGGGCGCCGTGGAAGCGCGCGGCCAGTTCGCGTGCCAAACGCAGCTTGGCGTCACGCGGATTCAGCGTGCCGCTTTCAACTTCACGTTTCATTTGCGCGAGTTCGGCCAGCGACACATCGAAGCTCAAGAGTTCGAACCAGCGCCACATCAAGTCGTCGCCGATCTTCAGGGTCTTGGTGACCATGTCGATCGCGGGTTCGTCGATGCCAATGTAGTTGCCCAACGACTTCGACATCTTCTGCACACCGTCGATGCCTTCGAGCAACGGCATCGTCAGCACGATCTGCGCCGGCTGGCCGAAATGCTCCTGCAGGCCGCGGCCCATCAGCAGGTTGAAGCGCTGATCGGTGCCGCCGAGCTCGACGTCGCACTTCAGGGCCACCGAGTCGTAGCCCTGCACCAGCGGATACAAAAACTCGTGGATCGCGATCGGCTGCTGCGCGGCATAGCGTTTGGCGAAATCGTCGCGCTCCAGCATGCGCGCGACGGTGTGTTGCGCGGCCAGCCGGATCATGTCCGAGGCATCCATCTTGCCGAACCATTCGGAGTTGAAGCGCACCTCGGTACGTTCGCGATCGAGTACCTTGAACACCTGCTTCGCATAAGTGTCGGCATTCGCCAACACTTCCTCGCGCGTCAGCGGTTTGCGCGTCACGTTCTTGCCGGTCGGGTCGCCGATCATCCCGGTGAAATCGCCGATCAGGAAAATCGCGGTGTGCCCGAGGTCCTGGAACTGGCGCATCTTGTTGAGCAGCACCGTGTGGCCGAGATGCAAATCGGGCGCGGTGGGATCGAAGCCCGCCTTGATGCGCAACGGCCGGCCGAGCGCGAGACGCGCTTCGAGCTCGTCATCCTTGATGACGTCGACAGCGCCGCGATGGATGAGGGCGAGGGCTTGCGGGTCTGCAGACATCGTGTCTTCCGGAAGTACGCGGCGTGCTCGATCCCACGGAAAAAGAGGGCGTCACGTCATGCCGCAAAAGTGACATGGTGGTTAATTATGTGTTAATCGCAAAATCGCGTGCAAATCTTTGTCTGGCAAGGGATTGACGCGGGCTTCACGGAGGCCTATGGTACGGCGCGTCCCGCGTCTTCACTCATTTTTTCCGGAAATTTCCGATGGACCGCCACCTCCGTCGCGTCACCCCTCATGTTGTTCGTCGCCAGGCGATCTGTCGCAAAACCCGTCAATGCCATTCGCATTTTTATTCGCGCTGCGCGCATTGGTCGTTTCATGCGGATGCGCCATCGAGCAAATTTCGTTGGGCGCGTGAAGGCTGGATCCTCGGCGGCGGCGCGTGCTTGCTGGTCCTGTTGACGCTGCTTGGCATCCCGGCCTGGGCCAGCATCATCCACCACGACAGGGTGCAACCGGTGACCCGCGAAACACTGGCGCTGCAGTTGCCGCCCGCGCCGAAGGAAACCGCGCAACCGGCGGTCGCTTCGTGGAAGACCGTGGAAGTGCAGCCCGGCGAGACCCTGTCTGAAATTTTCCAGGCCCAGGGCTTCGGCGGCACCGACCTCGCCAGCGTGATGGCGAGCGGCAAGGATACCGGCGCGTTGAAGACGCTGCATCCTGGCGACCAGGTTTCCTTCCTGACCGACCCGCAGGGACACTTCAAGGGTTTTCGTTACAGCCCGGATTCCGCCACCCTGGTGACGCTCACTGCGCAAAAGGACGGCGGCCTGAAGGCACAGGTCACCGCGCTGCCCGTCGAGCGTCGCGTGCATTTCGCGCATGGCGAAGTCCAGGGTTCGCTGTTCGCAGCGGGCGAGAAGGCCGGCCTGTCGGAAACCATGGTGTTGAAGCTCGCCGACGTGTTCAAGTACGACATCGACTTCATCAAGGATCTGAAAAGGGGTGATCGTTTCACCGTCGTCTACGACGACATTTATCGCGATGGCAAGTACTCGGGCGCCGGCAACATCCTCGCCGCGGAGTTCGTCAACAACGGCCACCGCTACACCGCGTACCGCTTCAAGCAAAACGATGGCAGCATCGCCTACTACAGCCAGGATGGCAGGCCGTTGCGCAAGGGCCTGCTGCGCACGCCGGTTTCGTTCACCCGCCTGTCCTCCACATTCGGCATGCGCAAGGATCCGGTGCTGGGCTACACGCGCCTGCACAAGGGCGTTGATTACGCGGCGCCGACCGGTACGCCGATCCATGCAGCGGGTGACGGCACGATCGTTTTCCGCGGCACCAAGCACGGCTACGGCAACTTCATCGCGATCAAGAACACGCCCACCTACACGACGGCTTACGGGCACATGTCGCGCTTCGCACCGGGCCTGCGCGTGGGTTCGCACGTGACCCAGGGCGAGGTGATCGGCTATGTCGGCCAGACCGGTTTCGCCACCGGCCCGCACCTGCATTACGAAGTGCGCGTGGACGGCAAGCCGGAAAATCCGCTGACGGTGACGATGCCGCAGCCGCAACCGCTGTCCGGCAAGCTGATGGTGGCGTTCAAGGAACAATCCGCACCGATGGTGGCGCGCATCCAGATGATCGACAACGCCACGCAACGCCTGGCGCGGGCGGACGACGGCCACGCCAGCACAGTCGCCACCGACTGATCGCATGGCCCGTGGCTGACGCCGCGCCGCTGTATCTCGGGTTGATCTCCGGCACCAGCGCCGACGGCATCGATGCCGCGCTGGTGCGGTTCGCGCCAGAACTGGAAGTCATCGCCGCGGGCACCTCGCCTTATCCGGATGATCTGCGCACGCGCATCGTCGCGCTGGCGCGCAACGACGCTACGATCACGCTGGATGAATTCGGCCATCTCGATGTCGAGATCGGCGCCTGTTTCGCCGATGCCGCCCTGGCATTGCTGCGCGAAACGAACGCGGCGCCAGGCGCGGTCACCGCGCTGGGTTCGCACGGCCAGACCGTGTGCCACCGCCCCTCCGGGCCGCATCCGTTCACGCTGCAACTCGGTGACCCCAATGTCATCGCCGAACGCACCGGTATCGTCACGGTCGCGGACTTTCGTCGCGCCGACGTCGCGGCAGGCGGGCAGGGCGCACCGCTGCTGCCGGCCCTGCACGCGGCTGTACTTGCGGATCCCGCCATTCCGCGCGCGATCCTCAACCTCGGTGGCATCGCCAACCTCACGTTGCTGGTTCCCGGCCAACCGGTGCTCGGTTTCGACACCGGCCCGGCCAATTGCCTGATGGATGCGTGGTCGTTGCGCGTGCGCGGCGTGCCGCGCGACGAAGGCGGCGGCTGGGCGCGCCGCGGCCACGTCGACGAGGCGGTTCTCGCGCGTCTGTTGGATGATCCCTACTTCAGCGCAGCGCCGCCGAAAAGTACCGGCCGCGAATACTTCAATCTGGATTGGCTGGACACTCGTCTGCCGCAGGGCCTTGCACCGGAAGACGCGCAAGCAACGCTGCTGCAACTCTCCGCGCGCAGCATTGCCACCGCGCTGCGCGGCAACGCGCCGGAAATCCGCGCGGTGTACGCCTGCGGCGGCGGCGTGCACAACGGCGTCTTGATGGATGCGCTGCGCGTCGGATTGCCGGGCGTGAAACTCGACACCACTGCAGCACTCGGTCTCGATCCCGACTTCGTCGAAGCGGTCGGGTTTGCATGGTTGGCGCGTGCGCGCCTCGAAAACCTTCCGGGCAATTTACCGTCGGTCACCGGCGCGCGCGGAGTGCGCGTACTGGGCGCGGTTTACGCCGCCTCGCGCTGAGCCGCGGTGTTGCGCGCCGCCGAGTCGCGCAACAACCACAGGATCAGCAGCAACGACGGCAACCCGATCGCCGCGGTGTACACGTAGAACGCGGGATAGCCGATCGCATCCACGATGCGGCCCCACTGGCTCGCGATGCTCTTGGCGGGCAGGCTCCACAAGGTACCGAACAACGCGTACTGCGTCGCGGTGAAATCCTTGCTGGTCAGCGACGACATCCAGGCGATGAACGCCGTACCGGCAATGCCGTTGGCGACGTTGTCCAGGCTGATGCCGCCAGCCAACCAGGCCAGCGGCGGTGGCCGTCCACCCATCGTGGCGAGATGGCCATAGAAAAGGTTAGCCGCCGTGAGCAATATCAATCCGAGCAGCATGGTCCGCAACGCGCCCGTTCGCTTCACCAGCCAGCCGGCCAGCAGCGCGCCCACCAGGGTCAGGATCACCCCGTAGACCTTGCTGACCAGCGCGACCTGGTCGAGCGTGTAGTGCATGTCCAGGTAGAAGGTGTTGGCGGCCACGCCCATCGTCATGTAGTTGAGGCGATAGGTCACGATCAGCAGCAGCATCGGAATCGCCAACCGCATTCCCATGCGCCCGGTGAAATCGGTCAACGGCAGCACCACCGAACCGGTCAGCTTTTCCAGCATCGGGCGCAACGGCGCGGCTTTCAACAGCAACAGCAACGCAAGCTCGAACGCCAAGATCACGCCGACGCTGACATCGATGACGGTGGTGGATGTCTTGGCGGGCAGCGCGAAATGCAACGCCGCACCCGCCGCGGCGGTGATTGCGAATGCGAGGATGAGCGCGCGGGCACGCATTCGCGCGATCGTGGCGGCGATGAGGTTCGGATCCACCTTGACGCGGCGGTCGCGCAATGAAATCGGTTCGGGAATCACGAGACAGGTCGCCGGCGCCAGCAGCATGCAGGCTGCCATGATCAGGTAGGCGATGGTCCAGCCATAGCCGCTCGCCGCCACCATCGCGCCCGCGCCACCGCATATCAGCGCGATCATGTAGCCGACCTGGTAACTCGCCGCGGTGGAACCCTGCAGGCTCGCGTCGGTGGATTCGATGCGGTAGGCGTCGATCACGATGTCCTGCGTCGCGCCGCAGAATGCCGTGAACGTCGCGAGCATCGCAAAGCCCAGTGGATCGATCGCGGGATCGTGCACGGCCATCAACACCAGCCCTGCGATGACGCCGCATTGCGCCAGCAGCATCCAGCTGCGCCGCTGTCCAAGGCGACCCAGACCTGGCAGATTCAAGCGATCGACCACCGGCGACCAGAAGAATTTCAGCGAATACGCCAGCCCTACCAGGCTGAACGTGCCGATGGTGGTGCGCTCGATGCCGGCCTGCTGCAGACGCGCCGACAAGGTCATCAGTACGAGCGGAAACGGCAGGCCCGAGGCAAAACCGAGGAATAGGATGCGCCGCACCGCAGGATGCGAATAACTCGAGAGGTGCCGCTGGAACCAGGCCGAAACCCCCGCCCAAGTCATTCGGTGTAGTCCGCGGCGTCATATTCGACCGAAAACGGCGCGTGGTCGGAAAACCGCGGTGTCGGCGTGACCGTGCAGGCGCGTGCGCGCTTGCCGATGCCCGGCGTCGCGATCTGGTAATCGATGCGCCAACCGACGTTATTCGCGCGCGCGGCACCTCGGTTGGACCACCACGTGTATTCCTCGACGCCCGGTTTCACCACGCGGAAGCTGTCCAGCCAGCCGTGCTTCGGTGCGGGCGTGCCATCGCCATGCGCGTCCGCGATCAACGCGTTCAACCACGCGCGTTCTTGCGGCAGGCAGCCGGAATTTTTCTGGTTGGATTTCCAGTTGCGGATATCGCGCTCGCTGCGCACGATGTTCCAGTCGCCGCACAGTACGTACTCGCGTCCGCCCGCGAGCCATTTGTCGAAGATCGCACGCAGCTTTTTCATCGCCTCGAACTTGAATTGCTGGCGTTCCTCGCCCGACGTACCCGATGGCACGTACAACGACACGACCGACAGCTTGCCGAAGCGCGCTTCGATGTAGCGCCCCTCATCGTCGAAAGGTTTCCAGCCGAGCTTCGTGAGCACTTCGTCGGGCTCGCGTTTCGCGTAGATCGCGACGCCGCTGTAACCCTTCTTCGTCACCGCGTCGCGATAGAAACAATGATGGCGATCGGGACGAAAACACGAATCGGTCAATTGCGCTTCCTGCGCCTTGGTTTCCTGGATGCAGGTGACATCCGCGTTCTGCGCGGCCAGCCAATCGAAGAAGCCTTTGCTCGCGGCCGAACGGATGCCGTTGGCGTTGAAGGAGATGATTTTCACTCTACGGAACTCGGGAATCGGGACCCGGGAAGCCTAAAGCAAAACCGCTCGTCCTGCCGACGGCGCACAACCGTCTGACCAGTGCAAACGTGTCTGTCCATTGCCCCGTATTATTCGAGTCCCGAGTCCCGAGTCCAGAGTCCCGATGCTCCACCCCCACCAACGCGCTTTCCTCGACACCGCACTCGACCGCGGCGTACTGCGCTTCGGCGATTTCACGCTGAAGTCGGGCCGCCAGAGTCCTTACTTCTTCAACATGGGCCGCATCGACAGCGGTGCCGCGCTCGCGGCCGTGGGTGCCGCCTACGCGGACACGATCGTGGCGAACGCGATCGGTTTCGACATGCTGTTCGGACCGGCCTACAAGGGCATCCCGCTCGCGGCGGCCACTGCGATCGCGCTGGCCCGCACGCATGGACGTGACGTGCCCTGGACGTACAATCGCAAGGAAGCCAAGGACCACGGCGAAGGTGGTTCGCTGGTGGGCGCACCGCTCATGGGCCGTGTGCTGATCGTGGATGACGTGATCACCGCGGGCACCGCGGTGCGCGAATCACTGGGGCTGATCCGCGCCGCCGGCGCGGAAGTGGCGGGCGTGCTGGTCGCACTCGATCGCCAGGAGCGCGGGCAGGGCGAGCTTTCCGCAACCCAGGAACTCGCGCGCGAGCAGGGCGTGCCGAGCTTTGCGATCGTGGGCTTGGCCGATCTGCTTGAGTTCGCGGGCAGCCGGACGGAGCTGGCCGGCCAACGCGCGCGGCTGGAGGCGTACCGCACCCGCTACGGCGCCGCCAGAGCAGGCGGTACGTCAAGCCCCGGCCCGCAAATTGCATGACGCTCCGGTCTATACTGGATTTCTCCTCTCCGGAGCCGCTCATGCGTCGGACCGTCCTGTTTCTGTTGCCCGCGTTGCTGCTGGCCGCCAGCGCGGTGACGCCCGTTCGCGCCACCGACAACACGACGGCCGTGCACTACCGCTGGAAGGATACGGCGGGCGTGGTGCACTTCGCCGACACGATCCCGGCTTCGGCACTGGCCGGTGGCTATGACGTGGTCGACAACGACGGCCGGGTGGTGCGCCACGTCGCCCGCGAACTGACGCCGCCGGAACGCAAGGCCGCTGCCGCCGAAGCTGCGCGCGAGGCGGCCGCAAAACGTGTGGCGCAGCGGCAAAGCCTCGAAGATACCCAGATGTTGTCGGCGTATCCCACCGACAAGGATCTGCAGCGATCGCAGCTGGCCCAGCTGCAGCAGATCCAGACGGACATCGCCGCCTTGCAGACGAACCTGCGCAGCCAGGAAAGCACGCTGACCGACCTGCTGGCGCACGCGGCGGACCTGGAACACTCGGGCGAGCCGATTCCGGACGAGGTGAACAAACGCATTTCGGAACAACGCGAAAGCGTCAGCCAGGAACGCAACACACTGGTGCGGCGCCGCCTCGATCTCGGCAACGCGCAAACGAAATTCGCGTTGCAACTGCAGCGCTATCGCGCGCTGCGTGCCAAGTACCGGGGCAACGACCCGCAGCAGCAGTAAATCCGGGTCTACGCCGCCGAGCGACCCGCTTCGATGTGGCCGGAAAGCGCGCGCAGCGAACCGAACACGCGGCGATTGTCGGGATTGTCCGAGCGCAGTTGCACGCCGTAGCGCTTGGAGACCGCCAGCGCCAGTTCCAGCGCGTCGATGGAATCGAGGCCCAGGTCTCCTCCGAACAGCGGCGCCTCCGGATCGATGCTTTCCGGCTTCACGTTTTCGAGGCTGAGGCTGTCGACGATCAACTTCGCCAATTCCTGCTCCGCAGGCGTCTGCTGGGTCATGCTCCGGGGCTCCACCATCACGCTGGATCAGCCGATTAGTGTAGCATGAGGGGTTTGAATCAAGACGTTGCCGGAAGGCCTGAACCCATGTACCGAAACGGCACGGACGCAAGCGCATGACGGGCGCAACCCTTGGCGCGTTCCGCGTGGCGTACCACGATGCACCGGCGCAAACCTTGCTCGATCAACCCGGCACGCTGGCCGTGTTCAGTTTTTCTCCCGCCGCATCGCACGCATCCGATCCGCGCCATCTGCAGGTCGTGCAAGCGGCCCTGGACTCATCGCCGCCCCTCGAGTGCTGGTCGGTTGCCGGGGAGGTGAGCCACGGCCGGGAAGGCGACCTGCGCTGGTCGCGCGGCGGTGGCTGGCAATTCATGGCGTTCGACGCCGACGAGCCGGCCGGGAACATCGAGGCGGCGTGCGAACATGCCTATGACCGGTTGCTCGAACACCTTGCCGCCAGTCCCGAGCGGCACCTGCTGCGGGTCTGGAATTATCTCGACGCCATCAATGCGGGCGAGGGCGACGCGGAACGTTACCGCCGATTCTGCAGTGCGCGTGCACGCCGCATGGCCGCGCACGGTCTCGTGCGCTACCCGGCCGCGACCGCGATCGGACACCGTGGTCCGCGCGGCCGCCTGCAGGTGTACGCGCTGTCCGCCACCTGCGACGGCCGTGCGCTGGAAAATCCACGTCAGGTCAGCGCCTGGGAATATCCGCGCCGGTATGGCCCGACCGCGCCCAGCTTCGCGCGCGCGATGCTCTTGCCGCGGGGCGGCCTCGCGATTTCCGGCACCGCCGCGGTGATCGGTCACGCCTCCCACCATGTGGGTGATGTCACGGCCCAGGTCGAGGAGGCTGTCGCCAACCTGCGGGCCCTGCTGGAACGCGCCACGCTGCCGGCGTTCGACGCGCTTTCGCCCCTGAAGATTTACGTGCGGCATCCGGAAGACGCCGAAACTGTCGGTGCCGCGCTCGCACGGCACCTCGATGCATCGGTGCCGCGCGTCTTTCTGCAGGGCGACATCTGCCGCAGCGAGTTGCTGGTTGAAATCGACGGCTGGCGGTTCGGACCAAAGGGTAAAGAGTAAAGTCGTTCGCTTTGCGAACTGCAAAGGGTGCGCGCATGCACGCCGCGGTATCTCCGCGACCATTCCGCCCTTACCCTGCGCAGGCCGCGCAACGGCCCACTTCGCTATTTACCGCTCTTCTTCGGCCGCTGCCAACCCTTGACGGTAGTCTGCTTGCCACGCGCGAGGGTGAGGTGGTCGGCGGGCGCGGGGGCGGTGATGACCGATCCCGCACCGATGGTGGCGTTGTCGCCGACCTTCACCGGCGCGACCAGCGACGTGTTGGAACCGATGAAGGCGCCGTCGCCGATCTCGGTGACGTGCTTGTTCACGCCGTCGTAGTTGCAGGTGATGGTACCGGCACCCACGTTCACGTGCGCGCCGATCTTCGCGTCGCCAAGGTAGGTGAGGTGGTTGGCCTTGCTGCCTTCGCCCAGTTTGGCCTTCTTGGTTTCGACGAAATTGCCGATGTGCGCTCCCGCCGCGAGTTCGGTGCCGGGACGCAAGCGCGCGAACGGTCCGATCCTGCACGCGCCGTAAGTGGTGACGCCTTCCAGGTCGCAATGCGCGAACACTTCGGTTCCGGCCGCGAGGTTGACGTCGCGCAGCCGGCAGAACGGGCCGATCTTCACAGCGTCGCCGAGGGTCACGCCGCCTTCAAGGATCACATCCACGTCGATCTCGACGTCGCGCCCGTGGCTGAAATGGCCGCGCAAATCGAAGCGCGCGGGATCGGCGAGCCGCACGCCTTCCACCAATACCCGCTCCGCGTCGCGACGGCGCAGGAATGCCGAAAGCTCCGCAAGCTGCGCGGCGTCATTGGCTCCGAACGCCTCGACAGGGTTGGCTGTCAGCACCACGTCCGCAGGGGCGCCTTCCGCCGCGGCGAATTCGAACACATCGGTCAGGTACAACTCGCCCTGCCGGTTGTCCGCGGAGAGCTGGTCGACCCAGCGCCGCAGCGGTCGCGATTCCGCGAACACCACGCCGGTGTTCACGATGCGGATATTGCGCTGGACATCGTCCGCATCCTTTTCCTCGACGATCGCGCGCACGCGGCCCAGCCCGTCGCGCAGTACCCGGCCGTAACCTGCGGGGTTGTCGAGTTCCGCCGCAAGCACGGCAAGTTCGGCGTGTGTCGCAATGAGCTCGGCCAGCGTCTCCGGTCGCAGCAGCGGCACGTCGCCGTACAGCACCAGGATCCGTGCCGGGTCCGGGATGCCGTGCATGGCAAGCCGCACTGCATGGCCGGTCCCGCGCTGTTCGGATTGATGCACCCAATGGATGTCGGTGTCGCGCGCGAAAGCCGTGCGCACCTGTTCGCCGCGATGACCGTACACCACGTGCAGGCCTTCCGGACGCAACGCACGCGCGGTGTCCAGCACGTGCGCCAGCATGGGCCGGCCGGCCAGCGGCAGCAACACCTTGGGCAACAGCGACTTCATGCGCTTGCCCTCGCCGGCGGCGAGAACGATGACGTGCAGCGGGTCGGCCATGGCGGTCTCCGGTGGGTCGCGCAACATTGGCGCAACGCGCGTCCGGCGGCAAGTGGCGGACTCCATGGCTGCCGGTTGCCGCGTGTGCCGGGTACCGGTTCAAACAAAAACGCCGGCCAAAAGCCGGCGTTTCGGATCAGCAAGGCATCAGTGCTGCAAGTTCTTGCGCAAACGTTCCAACGCGGACAACTGCGCCAGCGCCTGGGTAAGCTGTTCCTGCGCCTGCTCGACGGTCTTGGCGTCGCTGCGGTTTTCGAGCATGCGCTCGGCTTCCTCCTTGGCGCGCTTGACCGAGGCCTCGTCGATTTCGTCGGCGCGCAGCGCGGTATCGGCCAGCACCGTCACCACGTTCGGCTGCACCTCGAGGATGCCGCCGGATACGTAGTACGACTGGCGTTTGCCGTCCTCGCCGATCACCTCGACCTGGCCCGGCTTGAGGCGCGTCAGCAGCGGCTCGTGGCGCGGCGCGATGCCCAGCTCGCCGGCTTCGCCGCTGGCGATGACCAGCGCTGCTTCGCCATGGAAGATGTTGGCTTCGGCGCTGACGATGTCGCAACGGATAGTGGTCATTGGCCTTCACTCACTTCGTTTGGCGGGAATCGGGAATCGTGAGAGCCAAAGCTTGCAAGCCTTTGCGATTCCCGTATCCCGATTTTCGATTCCCGGCTTCTTACGCTGCCTTCTTCTCGGACGCGTTCATCTGCTCGCCCTTCTTGATGGCGTCCTCGATGCCGCCGACCATGTAGAACGCCTGCTCGGGCAGGTGGTCGACTTCACCTTCGACGATCATCTTGAACGCGCGGATGGTTTCCTTGAGCGGCACGTACTTGCCTGGCGAGCCGGTGAACACTTCCGCCACGTGGAACGGCTGCGAGAAAAAGCGCTCGCACTTGCGCGCGCGGTACACGGCCTGCTTGTCCTCTTCGGACAACTCGTCCATGCCGAGGATCGCGATGATGTCCTTCAATTCCTTGTAGCGCTGCAGCGTGCCCTGCACCTTGCGCGCGACGTCGTAGTGTTCCTGGCCGATCACCAAGGGATCGAGCTGACGGCTCGTTGAAGCCAATGGATCCACCGCGGGGTAGATGCCGAGCGACGCGATGTCGCGCGACAGCGCCACCGTCGAGTCCAGATGCGCGAACGTCGTCGCCGGCGACGGATCGGTGTAGTCGTCGGCCGGCACGTACACGGCCTGGATCGAGGTGATCGAGCCGGTCTTGGTGGAGGTGATGCGCTCCTGCAGACGGCCCATTTCGTCAGCGAGTGTCGGCTGGTAACCCACCGCCGACGGCATGCGGCCGAGCAGCGCCGACACCTCGGTACCCGCGAGCGTGTAGCGGTAGATGTTGTCGATGAACAGCAGCACGTCGCGGCCCTTGCCTGACGCGTCCTTTTCATCGCGGAAGTATTCGGCCATGGTCAGGCCGGTCAGCGCGACGCGCAGGCGGTTGCCCGGCGGCTCGTTCATCTGGCCGTACACCATCGCCACCTTGGACTGCGGGAAGTCGTCGGGCCTGACCACGCCCGCTTCGATCATCTCGTGGTAGAAGTCGTTGCCTTCGCGGGTACGCTCGCCGACGCCCGCAAACACCGACAGGCCCGAGTGCTGGGTCGCGATGTTGTTGATGAGTTCCAGCATCGTCACGGTCTTGCCCACGCCGGCGCCGCCGAACAGGCCGACCTTGCCGCCCTTGGCGAACGGACACATCAGGTCGATGACCTTGATGCCGGTTTCCAGCAGCTCGTTGGCCGCGGCCTGGTCTTCATACGACGGCGCCGCGCGGTGGATTTCCCACTGCTGCTCGGCGTTCACCGGACCGCGCTCGTCGATCGGCTCGCCCAGCACGTTCATGATGCGGCCGAGGGTGGCCTTGCCGACCGGCACCTTGATGTACGCGCCGGTGTTGGCCACCTCGAGGTTGCGCTTCAGGCCGTCGGTCGAGCCCAGCGCGATCGTGCGCACCACGCCATCGCCCAGCTGCTGCTGGACCTCCAGCGTCACCTCGGTGCCTTGCACCTTGAGCGCGTCGTACACCTTCGGCACCGCGTCGCGCGGGAATTCGACGTCGACCACCGCGCCGATGATTTGAACGATCTTGCCCTGGTTCATGTTCGTAACTCCAATGGCTCTTTATTCATGCCACGCATCGTGATTTGCGATGTTCTGGCTTCGATTTCCCGTAAAGGGTAAAGGGTGAAGAGTAAAGCGTAAGAGCCGGAACAAGCGATTTTCTCTTTACCCTTTACAGCGCCGCAGGCGCGACTTCACTCTTTACCGCTCTCATCCGCCCACTGCCGCGGCGCCACCGACGATTTCGGAAATTTCCTGGGTGATGGCCGCTTGGCGCGCCTTGTTGTACACCAGCGTCAGCGTGCCGATGGCCTTGGTCGCATTGTCGGAGGCGGCCTTCATCGCCACCATCCGCGCAGCGTGCTCGCTGGCCAGGTTCTCCAGCGTCGCGTGATACACCATCGCCTCGAAATAACGGTTCAGCACGTGCCGGATCACGGTTTCCGCGTCCGGTTCGTACAAGTAGTCCCAACTTGTCGCGCGCTCGACCTTGGCGTCGCCGGACGTGGGATGCAATTCGTCGCCTTCGCCCGTCTTCATTTCTTCGGCCACGGCCGGCAGCGGCAGCAGCACGTCCACCGTCGCGCGCTGGGTCATGGTGTTGACGAACTGGTTGTAGCAAAGATAGACGCGGTCGATCTTGCCCTGCATGAACCCGTCGTCGGCGATCTTCATCACGCCGATCAGCTTTTCCAGGCGCGGGTGATCGCCGAGATGGGTGAGCGTGCCGACCAGATCCACCTTGATGCGGCGGAAGAACTGCGCGGTCTTCTGGCCGATCGCGATGATCTCCACGCCGACGCCTTTCTGCTGCCAGTCGTGGATGTCAGCCAGCACCTTGCGGAACAGGTTGGCGTTCAAGCCGCCGCACAGCCCGCGGTCGGTCGAAACGACCAGGTAGCACACCCGCTTGACCTCGCGTTCGCGCAACGCCGGGTGCTGGTAATCCGGCGACGCCTGCGCGATGTGCGCGACCACGTTGCGCATGTGCAACGCATACGGTCGCGAGGTCTGCATCAGATCCTGCGCCTTGCGGATCTTGGACGCGGACACCATCTGCAGCGCGCTCGTCACCTTGCGGGTGTTCGCGACACTCTTGATCTTGGTGCGGATTTCTCTTGCGCCTGCCATGTGTGCTCGCTTCGCTCGCGGGAATCGTGAATGGAGAATCGGGAATCGGCAGAGCGACGCCCGCTTCGGCTGTCAGCGATTCCCTATTCCCGATTCTCGATTCCCGGCTTCACCAACTTCCCGTCTTCTTGAACTCGTCCAGCGCCGACTTGAAGGTGCCTTCGATGTCGGCGTTCCAGTCACCGGTCTCGACGATCTTCTTCATCAGGTCGCCGTGGTTGGCTTGCATGAACTGGTGCAGCGCGTGCTCGAACGGCAGGATCTGCGCGACCGGCAGATCATCCAGGTAACCCTTGTCGGCCGCGTACAGCGAAATCGCCAGCTGCGCGATCGACAACGGCGCGTACTGCTTCTGCTTCATCAGCTCGGTGACGCGCTGGCCGCGTTCCAACTGCGCGCGCGTCGCCGCGTCGAGGTCGGAAGCGAACTGCGCGAACGCGGCCAGTTCACGGTACTGCGCCAGCGCCAGCTTCACGCCGCCTGACAGCTTTTTGATGATCTTGGTCTGCGCCGCGCCGCCCACGCGCGACACCGAGATGCCGGCGTTCACGGCCGGGCGGATGCCGGCGTTGAACAGGTCGGTCTCGAGGAAGATCTGGCCGTCGGTGATCGAGATCACGTTGGTCGGCACGAACGCGGACACGTCGCCCGCTTGCGTTTCGATGATCGGCAATGCGGTCAGCGAACCGGTCTTGCCTTTCACTTCGCCGTGGGTTTCCTTCTCGACATATTCGGCGTTGACGCGTGCGGCGCGCTCCAGCAGGCGCGAGTGCAAATAGAACACGTCGCCCGGATACGCCTCGCGGCCCGGCGGTCGGCGGAGCAGCAGCGAGATCTGGCGATAGGCCCAGGCCTGCTTGGTCAAGTCGTCGTAGATGATCAGCGCGTCTTCGCCGTGGTCGCGGAAATATTCGCCCATCGCGCAACCGGCGTACGGCGCGATGTACTGCATGGTCGCAGATTCCGATGCCGAAGCCGCGACGATGATGGTGTGCGCGAGCGCATCGTGCTCTTCCAGCTTGCGCACCACGTTCGCGATCGAGGACTGCTTCTGTCCGATCGCGACGTAAATGCACTTCACGCCGGTGCCTTTCTGGTTGATGATGGTGTCGACGCACAGCGCGGTCTTGCCGGTCTGGCGATCGCCGATCACCAGCTCGCGTTGGCCGCGACCGATCGGGATCATCGAGTCGACCGATTTGTAGCCGGTCTGCACCGGCTGCGACACCGACTGGCGCCAGATCACGCCCGGCGCGACCTTTTCCACCGGTGAAGTTACGTGCGTGTTGACCGGGCCTTTGCCGTCGATCGGATTGCCGAGCGCATCGACCACGCGGCCCAGCATTTCGGGGCCGACCGGCACTTCCAGGATGCGGCCGGTGGTCTTGGCGGTGTTGCCTTCGGAAAGGTGCTCGTACTTGCCGAGCACCACCGCGCCGACCGAGTCGCGTTCGAGGTTCAGCGCCAGCGCGTAAGTGTCGCCGGGCAACTCGATCATTTCGCCCGCCATCACGTCGTTCAGGCCGTGGATGCGCACGATGCCGTCGGACACGCTGGTGAGCGTGCCTTCGTTGCGCGTTTCCGCGGAGAGCTTGAATTGCTCGATGCGGCTCTTGATCAGCTCGCTGATTTCGGAAGGATTGAGTGTGGTGGCCATGATGTTTTTCCTGTTGCGTGCGCCGCCCGTTGCGGCACCGCCTTTCAATAGTCGCGAATCAATTCGTCAACGCGGTTTCGAGTTTGGCGAGGCGACTCTTCAGTGATCCATCGATCACCGTTTCGCCGGCATCGATTACCGCGCCGCCCATCACCGAAGGGTCGACGCTGCGCTCGAGCTGGATGTCGCTGTTGAAGCGGCGCTTCAAGGCTTCCACCAGGCGCGCGACTTCGCCGTTGTCCAGCGGCACCGCGCTGCGCACGCGCACCTTCAGCACGTGTTCGGCCTCGCGCTTCATCTGCTCGAACAGCGCGGCGATTTCCGGCAGTTCGCGCAGGCGGCGGTTGTCGGCCAGCACGCCGACGAAGCGCGCGAATTCCGAATCCTCGGGTTCACCCGAGCGTACGAACAGCGAAGCGAGCGCCTGCGGTGGCACGCGCGGATCGCCGAACAGCGCGATCACCTGCGGCTCGGCCGCGACTTCCGCCGCGAACGCCAGCTTTTCCGCCCACGCATTCTGGACGCCATGCGCCGACGCGAGTTCGAACGCGGCGCGGGCGTAGGGGCGGGCGATGGTGAGGGGCTGTGTCATCGATCAGATTCCGGCGACCAATTCATCAAGCAATGCCTTGTGCGTCGAAGCATCGACTTCGCGGCCGAGGATTTTCTCGGCGCCCTGCACGGCGAGCGTGGCCACCTGGCCGCGCAATTCGGCGCGCGCACGGTGGGCCATGTTCTCGATGTCGGCCTGCGCCGTGGCCTTCTGCCGTGCGGCTTCGGCCAGTGCATCGGTACGCGCCTTGTCGACGATCTGGCCCGCCTGCTGGTTGGCGCGCTCGATGATGACGGCGGCTTCCGCGCGCGCCTTCTTCACCTCGTCGTCGGCACGCGTGTTGGCTTCGGCCAATTCCTTGCGCGCACGGTCGGCGGCATCGAGGCCTTCGGCGATGCGCTTGGCACGCTCGTCCATGGCCCTGACGATGGGCGGCCAGATGTATTTCATCGTGAACCAGACAAGGATCAGAAAGACCAGTGCCTGGGCGATGAGCGTGGCATTGATGCTCACGGTCGCATTCCTCTCGCGGACTCAATCAACGACATGCAACAAATTCGGCTTGCCGGTGACGTCACTTCGCGGCCGCACCGGCAGCCTGTGCCAGCACGTGGGCGGAGAACGGATCGACGAAGATCACGTACAGCGCGATGCCCACGCCGATGATCGGGATCGCGTCGATCAGGCCGACCAGCAGGAACATCTTGCCCTGCAGCATCGGCACCAGTTCCGGCTGGCGCGCGGAACTCTCGAGGAACTTGCCGCCCATCAGGCCCATGCCGATGGCGGCGCCGATGCCGGCGAGGCCGAGCATGAAGCCGGCCGCCAGGGCGGTGAAGCCTTCAACACTGGCCAGTGCGCTGATATCCATTGTGTGTCTCCGTAGTACAGGGTGAACGGTTGGTGGAAAGAAACGTCAGTGGTGCTCGGCCGCCATCGACAAATAAGCGACGGTCAACACCATGAAGATGTACGCCTGCAGCGCGATGATCAGCCAGTGGAAAATGCCCCAGCCGGTCGCGAACAGGATCTGGTAATAGGTCTGGCCGCCAATCGCGGGCAGGAAACCCATGATGCTGCCGGCGGCGACCACCACCAGCAAGGCCAGCGGCAACCATCCGCGCAACCACTTGCCCTTGCCGTAGGCGAACAAGGCGACGGTGAGCACGGCCAACGCGGCGAAAATGAAGAACGACGCACCGGTGAGCGGCGCGATGTGCGCCGGCGCGCTGTAACGCAACGTCAGCGCGGCCAGCAGGATGAAGATCACTTCGCCGGCATACATGTTGCCGAACAGTCGCAACCCGAGGCTGAGCGGCTTGGACAGTTCCTCGACCACTTTCAACACGAAGTTGATCGGCATCATCCACTTGCCGAATGGGTGCAAAAACGCTTCCTTGGCGACCAGCTTCAGTCCCTTGCAATAGAAGCTGTACCAGAAGCACAGGAAGAAAACTGTCAGCGACATCGACAGGGTGATGTTGGGGTCGGCCGGCGGCAGGACGCGCAGATGCCCGATGCCCATGGCTCCGGCCGCCGTCGGCAGCGCGTCCACCGGCAGCAGGTCCATGAGGTTCATGAACAGCACCCAGAAGAACACCAGCAACGCCATCGGCGCCACGAACTTCGATTTCTGGTGGAAGGCGTCCTTGACCTGACCATCCACGAATTCCGTGCAAACCTCGACGAAGCTTTGCCAACCCTTCGGCACTCCGCTGCTGGCGCGGCGCGCCACCGGCCAGAACAGGAACACGAACAGCAGGCCAAGCAAGATCGAAAAGAACATCGAGTCGATGTTCAACACCCAAAATCCCTGGGAGTTCTCGACGATCTTCCAGGTCTTGAGGTCGAGCTGGAGATACGTCAGATGGTGCAGGATGTATGCACCGCTTGTGATGGGACCTTCTGCCGCCATGGGGTTGAGTTCCAGCCCGAGCCTGTCCAGTGATGACGCTTCACGCGTCGATGCGCAAAACCAGCCAATTGACCATCATCGCCGCGCCGGCCCCGACCACTACGGGCACCAGCGGCAAGCGCAGGCGCACCAGGATCAGGAACAACCCACCCAGCACGACCACCCACTTCAACAGCGTCCCCAGCGCGAACCGCCGCATGGTGACGGCGCCCAGTGCCAGCGGCGGCCTGAATACACGAAGCGCCAGCAGCGCGGTGCCAATGGCCACCACCGCACCGCCACCAAACGCGCCAAGGGCCGGTGCCGCACCCCCGATGAGAAACAACAGCCCAACAATGATCGCTGCCGCTGCCTGCGCCGCTACCACTTGCGTGGCCAAGCGCCGTCCGGCGGCCAGGGAGTTGTACACGTTCAGCCACCTCGGGCGTGTCTTCGACGCGCCAAAAACTTGCAATCAAGCCGTGGAATTCTAGCAGTGGCGCACGTGGCGTGGCAACCGGCGGGCGCCGCCTTTCGTGCTGGAATTGCTGGGTTTTTCGACGTTTGGCCCACGACCTGTCAAGCGACGGTCGAAGACCGAGCGTCATTTCCCGATGCAGAACGTGGAGAAGATCGCGCCGAGCAGATCCTCGCTGGTGAAGGTCCCCGTGATTTCGCCTAGCGCCTGTTGCACAGCGCGCAGATCCTCGGCCATCAACTCGGGGCTGGTGCTCGCGAGTGCCGAACGCGCGGCGGCAAGGTGGGCACTCGCACGCTCGAGCGCAAGCACATGCCGGCTGCGTGCGCTGAAAGCGCCCTCCACTTCGCCGCCCGCAACGCGCTTCAGTTCCAAGCGCAGCAGATCGAGCCCGGCACCGGTACGTGCCGACAGTGCGATCTTCACCACGCCATCGATTTCGTTGCGTGCGGGTACTCCGTCATCAAGATCGATCTTGTTGATCACCACGATGCATGCAACGTTTTCAGGCAATCCGGCCATGACCTCTTCGGATACATCGTCCCCGCCACGCTCCACCACCACCATCGCCAGGTCAGCCATGGCCAGTTCGGCGCGCGCGCGCCGGATGCCTTCGCCTTCCACCACATCCGTGGCTTCGCGCAGGCCCGCGGTATCGGCGAGCGTGAGTTCGATGCCGTCGAACACGACCGATTCCCGCAGCACGTCGCGGGTGGTCCCGGGAATATCGGTGACGATTGCGCGATCGCTGCCAGCCAATGCATTCAACAGGCTCGACTTGCCGACATTCGGCGCGCCGACAATCACCGCATGCATGCCGCGGGTCAGGCGCGCGCCGTTGCGCGCGGCAATCAACAATGCGCCGACTTGTTCGCCGGCTGCCGTGAATAAATGTTCGAGTCGCGGGACCGATGCACTTTCCGATGCATCGTCGGAAAAATCGATCGCCGCCTCCACCTCGACCCGCAGCTGCACGACCGTCTGCAGCAGGGCTTCGACGCGGCGCGAAAACACGCCATCCAGCGAACGCAAGGCGGCGCGCGCCTGCGCTTCCGAACACGCGCCGATCAGATCCGCCACCGCCTCGGCCTGCGTCAGGTCGAGTTTGCCGTTGAGAAATGCGCGTTCGGAGAACTCGCCCGCGCGTGCCGGGCGCGCGCCCAACTCGCAAACGCGCCGCACCAGCGCATCCAGCACCACCGGACTGCCGTGTGCATGCAACTCCAGCACGTCTTCACCGGTGAAGGAACGGGGCGCGGGGAAAAACAGCACGATGCCGCGATCGATCGTCGCACCGTCGGCCTCGTGAAATTCGGCCAATCGCGCCTGGCGCGGTTGTGGCTCGACACCACACATCGCCGTTGCAATCGTGCGCGTCGCGCCACCCGATACCCGCACCACGCCAATGCCGCCGCGCCCATTCGGGGTCGCGACGGCAACGATGGTTTCATCTGGCTCGCGCATGGCGGCCGCGGCGTCAGGCCCGCGCGCGCGCGTCGGCCCGGTCGATCTTGCGGGTGATGTACCACTGCTGGCCCAGCATGCAGATGCCGCGCACCACGTAGTAAAGCGTGAGACCCGCCGGGAAGAAGAAGAACAACACCGCAAACAGCACCGGCATCGCCTTCATGATCTTGGCCTGGGTCGGATCCATGCCCTGCACCGGGGTCAGGAACTGCTGACCCAGCATCGTCAGCGCGTACACCACGGGCAGGATGAACAAGGGATCGGCGGCCGAGAGGTCGGGAATCCACAGGAACGTGGCATGGCGCAGTTCGACGCTGAAAATCAGCACGTAGTACAACGCAAAGAAGATCGGGAAAGTGATCAGCGCAGGCAGGCAGCCCGCCATCGGATTGATCTTCTCCTTCTTGTACAACTCCATCATCGCCTGCTGATACTTCTGCTTGTCGTCGCCGAAGCGTTCCTTGAGCGCTTTCAGGCGCGGCTGCAATTTGCGCATGCGCGCGCCGGCCTTGTACTGCGCCTCGGTGAGCTTCCAGGTCGCGGCCTGGATCAGCAGCACCAGCACGATGATCGCCAGCCCCCACGCACCCACCAGTTTGTGCAGGAAGCCGAGCAGCTTGAACATCGGCTGCGCAATGAAGGTCCACATGCCGTAATCGACCGTGCGGTCGAGCCCGGGGGCGATGTCGCCCAACTTGTCCTGCAGCTTGGGACCCACATACAGGCGCGAAGTGCGGGTGACGCTTGCGCCCGGCGCCACGGAGAAACCCGAACCGACCGTGCGGATCAGGTAACGCGGCTTGTCGCTCCCGTTCGCGGCGGGCGTTTGCACGCTGCCGAATTGCTGGGCCAGCTTGGCATCGGGAATCCACGCAGCCACGAAGAAGCGCTGGCTCATCGCGATCCAGCCGCCTGTGACGTTCGCATGCAGTGGATCTTTTTCGAAGTCGCCGAATTTCAGCTTGTTGTATTTGTCGCTGTACCAGGCCGCGCCTGTGAAGGCGTAGCTGTCCGGGTTATAGAACTCGAGCAGATGCTTGGGTGGCGGTGGCGGTTCGATGCGGTCGAGCTGTTCGTAGGTGTTGCCCTGCCACACTTTCGTCCCGTGATTCTCGACCTGCTGTGAAAGCTCGACGACATAGCTGCCACGGGTCAACGTGTAACGCTTGATGACAGCGACACCGGTGGCGGGATCCGCCCACGTCAACGTAACCACGACCTGCTTCTGTCCCGGCACCAGCTCATACGCCGTCGTCTCGGGCTTGAACTCGGCAAGATGATTGGGCGCAGTGCTGCCGTTCACACCAATCAGACCATCCTGCGCCACGTAATAGTTGGCGGGCGCATCGTCCAGCAATTGCACCGGCGGGCTGCCACGTTTCACCTGCTGGGGATAATCGAGCAACGCAGCGCCGACGATGGTGCCGCCGCGCGGATCGATCGTCAGCTTCAACACGTCGTTGCTGGCGGTGACCAGATCCTGTTTCGGCGTCGGGCTGGCACTGGTGCTGGCAGCGGGCGCTGCGGCCTCCAGGGGAGGCGCAGCAACACTGCCTGCAGCGGCCGGTATCGAAGCCGCTTCAGGCACGCCGGACGAAGTCGCGGCCGTCTGCGCAGCCGCGGGCGGAGCCGGAGGCGGCACGGAGGGGTAGTCGTGTTGCCATGCCTGCCAGAGCAGGTAGGCGACGAAGAACAACGCCACGACCAGCAGGGTGCGTGTTTGATTGATCACGGGGAAAACTCGGGCTGGGGCGCTGCGGGCCGCAGCAAGTCAGCCGCCGATTGTGCCGGGTGTGGGCGTCTGCTTCAACGCTTTCAAGCGGCGCCAGGCAAGTTCGAGGTCGGCGAACAGCACGGGGTTCGGAGTACCGGCCGCCGACGTGCGCGCAATGACCAGGATATCCAGCGCCGGCAATCCCGCGCGCTCGGCGCGGAACGATTCGCGAACGACGCGCTTGATCCGGTTGCGTTCGACCGCGCGCTTGCTCACCTTAAGCGAGACCGCGAGACCCAGGCGCGCATTTCCTTCCGAAGCCGTACGCCAGCGCAACAGGAAATGTCGTCCCTGCCAGCGCTCGCCATGCCGCAACGCGGCGAAATCGGTGGCACGGCGCAGCCGCGCTGCGGGCGGCAAGCCGGCCATGCCGACATGCTTACGGGATGAGGCGCTTGCGGCCCTTGGCGCGGCGCGCGGACAGTACCTTGCGGCCGTCGGAGGTTTTCATGCGCGCGCGAAAACCGTGGGTGCGTGCGCGCTTGAGCACGCTGGGCTGGTAGGTGCGTTTCATGGGTGACTCCGCAGCGGGACGCCCGCGCAAGGCGGGTCAGGCATCGAAAAAGACTGCGGATTGTAGGGTTGAACATGGTTTCCAGTCAACCGAACCGCGAGCGCGTTTGATGGAGCACCGAACGGCGTTCGCAGGCTCGCGACAGCCTGATAGACTCCCTTGTTCTGCCGCGTGTAGTCGCACGCTGGCGTTCCAGACGGTTTCGTGCGGGATTCCATGAGTGATCTTTGGCAACGTTGCCTCGCCAGACTCGAGGGTGAAATCGAGCCAGGTGTGCTGCACACCTGGCTGCAGCCGCTGCAGGCGCGCTACGACGACGGCACCCTGCGGCTGCTGGCCCCGAACAGCTACACGCTGGAATTCGTGCGCAATGAATATCTGACACGCATCGAGGGCACCTTGTCCGCGCTCGCGGGGCATCCGGTCCCGCTGAAGCTCGAGGTGGGTTCGCTCACGCCCGCGACCCGCTCGCCGATGGTGCAAACATCCGTGCCGGGCGCTCCGATCCACACCCAGCGACACAACATCGACCCCCATTACACCTTCGACAACTTCGTCGAAGGCAAATCCAACCAGCTCGGCAAGGCCGCGGCAATGCAGGTGGCCCAGAACCCGGGGCGTGCCTACAACCCGCTGCTGTTGTACGGCGGCACCGGCCTCGGCAAGACCCACCTGATGCAGGCCGCGGGCAACCTGATGCTGAAGCACAACCCGTCGATGAAGTTGCTGTACGTGCACTCCGAGCGCTTCACCGAAATGATGATCACGGCGCTGCGCAACAAGAACATGGATGACTTCAAGCACAGGTTTCGTTCGGTTGACGCATTGTTGATCGACGACATCCAGTTCTTCGCCGGCAAGGACGCGACCCAGGAAGAGTTCTTCCACACCTTCAACACCCTGTACGAATCGCGCCAGCAGATCATCCTGACCTGCGACCGCTACCCGAAGGAAGTGGACAATCTGGAACTGCGTCTGAAGTCGCGGCTCGGGTGGGGCCTGTCGGTCGCGATCGAGCCACCGGATTTCGAGACCCGTGCCGCGATCCTGCTGGAAAAAGCCCAGACCCGCGGCATTCCACTACCGGGCGACGTGGCACTGCTGCTGGCGCGCCGGATCCGCTCGAACGTGCGCGAGCTCGAGGGTGCACTCAACACCATCGCCGCGCAGGCCAATCTTTCAGGACGCGGCATCACGATGGAACTGGTGCAGGAAACCCTGCGCGACCTGTTCAACGTGCACGCGCGGGCGATCACGATCCAGAATATCCAGAAGACCGTCGCGGACTATTACCAACTGCGGCTGTCGGACCTGCTTTCGCAGCGGCGCGTGCGCTCGCTGGCCCGGCCGCGGCAAATTGCGATGGCGCTGGCCAAGGAATTGACCGAACATAGCTTGCCGGAGATCGGCGAGGCCTTCGGCGGCAAGGATCACACGACCGTCATGCACGCCTGCAAGAAGATTCGTAGCCTGTGCGACACCGACATGCGGCTGCGCCAGGATTGGGACAAATTGATCCGGATATTGACCGGGTAAACTTGTGGACAGAATCGGAACGACCGCGCTTCGAAAAACCATCCACAATTCATGCACCGGAAACACCAGCTGCGAACCGCGAGGTACGCACGCACAAGTTGTTGATATCAAACACATAAATTAAAAATGGCAGTTATCAACACTGCCTGCTTCTACAAAGCTTGTTTACAAGTAACCTTTTAAAAGACAACCGCCTTCGGGGACCCGACATGCGCTTCAGCACTCAACGCGAAACCTTGCTCAAACCAATGCAGCAGGTTGTCGGTGTAGTCGAACGCAGGCAAACATTGCCAGTGCTCGCTCACCTGCTGGTGTCGGTCAAGGAAGGCCGACTGTCGCTCACGGGGACGGATCTCGAAGTCGAAATGCGTGCCAGCGCAATGGTGGAGATGAAAGAAGCCGGGGAAACTACGATCCCGGCGAGAAAATGGGTTGACCTGGTCCGGGCCCTCCCCGATGGCGCGACCGTGGACGTACAGGTCAAGGGCGATCGCGTGGTGATGCACGCCGGACGCAGCCGCTACACCCTGGCAACCCTCCCCGCAGAGGAGTTTCCCAACAATGACGAGATCGAGGTCACCGACAAGGTGTCCCTGCCGGAAGGCACCTTGCGGCGCTTGATGGAGCGCACGTCGTTCGCGATGGCCAACCAGGATGTCCGCTACTATCTCAACGGTTTGCTGCTGGACTTGCGCGGTGCCGAGTTGCGTTGCGTGGCGACCGATGGCCATCGCATGGCGATGGCCCAGACAACCCTGGACAAGCCGGCCGGCAGCACCCGGCAGCTGATCATCCCACGCAAGGGTGTGATGGAGCTGCAAGGCCTGTTCGAGAACGGCGATGACTTGGTGGAGATCGAATTTTCCAGCAATCACCTGCGGGTCCGCCGCTCGGACGTGGTGTTTACGTCCAAGCTGATCGATGGTCGCTTCCCGGATTACGAAGCCGTCGTGCCCTTGGGGGCTGACAAGATCGTGAAAGTCGATCGCGAAGGCCTGCGCAATGCGCTGCAGCGCGCGGCGATTCTCTCCAACGAAAAATATCGCGGGGTGCGCCTCGAAGTCACCCCGGGCTGCCTGCGCATCATCGCCCATAATCCCGAGCAGGAGGAAGCCTTCGAGGAAATCGAGGCGGACACCAAGGTCGGCGACGTCGCGATCGGGTTCAACGTCGGTTATCTGCTCGAAGCACTCGGGGCTCTGGACGAGGCGAGCGTGCAGCTCCAGTTGCGCGATGCCCAATCAAGCTGCCTGCTGCGTGGCGTGTCCAGCCAGGAAGCCCAGCACGTGGTAATGCCGTTGCGACTGTAGCGCTGCGTCGTCCTGCCGGACCGCGCCCAGAGCGAAGCCGTGAATATCGAATTGTTGCGGGCGGACAACCTGCGTTGTTTCGAACACGTAAGCTTCGCACCGGGCTCCGGGATCAATTGGCTGATCGGGCCGAATGGCGCTGGCAAGACAACCTTGCTGGAGGCCGCGTATATTCTTTCGCATGGCCGTTCCTTTCGGGCAGGTGGTCGGACGGCACCCAAGAGGCAAGGCGCGAACGGCTACCTCGTCTACGCCGAAATTCAGGGCAGCCGGAAGATCAAGACCCGGCTGGGGTTGACCCGGCTGGAGGACCGCTGGGCCGGACGACTGGACGGCGCGGATTTGCCGAACCTGGCGCCGCTGTTCGAAGCCTGCCCCGTTGTCTATTTCGGTCCCGAAAGCCAGACGCTGATTCTCGGCCCCGCCGAGGAGCGCAGGAGCTTTCTTGATTGGAGTGTGTTCCACGTGGAACACGCCTCTTTGGGCTTGTGGAAAGCCTGGCGGCGTGCATTGCGTCAGCGCAACGCCCTGCTGCGCCAGAACGCGCCCCCCAGTGATTTCGCTCCATGGGAACATGATCTTGGCCGTCTGGCGCGGGAAATACACACCATGAGGGCTCGCTGTCTGGAGCGGCTGGAGCCCTATGTCGCACAGGAAGCCGCCATCCTTGTTCCAGAACTCGGCAACGTTCGAATCGATTATCGCCCGGGCTGGGATACCGAATGCAGCTTGGCCCGGCAATTGTCCGAGGCACAAGATCGCGATCGTGAGGCGGGGTTCACCCGGCTCGGGGCCCATCGGGCCGACTGGGTGATGGTTTTTGATGGGATCGCCAAGCGGGAGCACCTGTCGCGGGGGCAGGCGAAAGCTGCGGCTTTGGTGTGCACCCTCGCACTCGCGCGTTGGCTCAAGGACAATATTGGCGAATACCCGCTGTTGTGTCTCGATGACCTGGAGTCGGAATTGGATACACCCCATACCGCGTTGGTGATCCGATGGCTCCATGAAACTGCCATCCAGAGTTGGCTTACTGCTACACACCAGCCCAATTCGAGACAGTTGGATGCGACTGCGCGAATGTTCCACGTGAAACATTCGGAATGCACGCCCTTCGGAGCCTGAGCTCGAGATCGATCTTGCGCGTGCAGGTATAATGACCTGTTTGCATTGCTTATTGCGTTTTTTCAGGACGTGACCATGAACGAGACCTACGATTCCAGCAGCATCAAAGTTCTGAAAGGACTCGAGGCGGTCCGCAAACGGCCGGGCATGTACATCGGCGATACCGACGACGGCACTGGCCTGCATCACATGGTATTCGAGGTCGTGGACAACGCGATCGACGAAGCCTTGGCGGGTTATTGCGATCACATTGAAGTGACGATCCATGACGATGGCACGGTGCGTGTGGAGGACAACGGTCGCGGCATCCCGGTGGATATCCATCCGGAAGAGGGACGCTCGACAGCCGAGGTCGTGATGACCGTTCTGCATGCGGGCGGCAAGTTCGACGCCAACTCCTACAAGGTCTCGGGTGGCCTGCATGGCGTGGGAGTTTCGGTTGTCAACGCATTATCGGAACACCTGTGGCTGACCATTTATCGCAACGACAAGGAATATCAGCAGGAATACTGCCTGGGCGAACCCTTGTATGCGCTCCGCGAAGTAGGGCCCTCCGACCGCCGCGGTACCACGGTGCGGTTTCTGCCCAGTTCGGGGACCTTTACCCATATTGACTTCCAGTACGACATCCTGGCCAAGCGCCTGCGTGAATTGGCCTTCCTGAACTCAGGTGTCAAAATAACGCTTGAAGATCAACGGGTTGGAAAAAAAGATGTCTTTCAGTACGAAGGCGGAATTCGCGCTTTCGTCAAGCACCTCTCCCAGCTCAAGACGCCGCTGCACCCGAATGCGATCGGTTTCAGCACCCAATCCGGTGATACCACTGTTGAACTGGCGATGCAGTGGACGGACGGTTATCAGGAATCGATCTTCTGCTTCACCAACAACATCCCGCAAAAGGACGGTGGCGCGCATTTGACGGGATTGCGCGCGGCGTTGACGCGAACGCTCAGCAACTACGTCGAACAGTCTGGATTGGCGAAGAACTCCAAGATTGCGCTGTCTGGCGATGACATGCGTGAGGGACTGATCGCGGTACTGTCGATCAAGGTGCCCGATCCCAAGTTTTCGTCGCAGACCAAGGACAAGCTGGTTTCTTCGGAAGTCAAAGGCATTGTCGAGCAAGCGGTCAACACCAAGCTCGAGGAATACCTGCAGGAGAATCCCGGCGACGCCAAGCTCATAGCCGGCAAGGTGGTTGATGCCGCGCGTGCCCGCGACGCCGCGCGCAAGGCGCGCGAGCTGACCCGCCGCAAGGGTGCGCTCGACATCGCCGGGCTGCCTGGCAAATTGGCCGACTGCCAGGAACGCGACCCCGCGCTGTCCGAGCTTTTCCTGGTCGAGGGCGACTCGGCGGGCGGTTCAGCCAAACAGGGGCGCAACCGCAAGACCCAGGCGGTGCTGCCGCTCAAGGGCAAGATTCTCAACGTCGAGAAAGCGCGCTTCGACAAGATGCTGAATTCCGCCGAGGTGGGAACCCTGATCACGGCGCTGGGCACCGGCATCGGCAAGGATGAGTTCAACGTCGAAAAACTGCGCTACCACCGCATCATCATCATGACCGACGCGGACGTGGACGGCTCGCATATTCGCACGCTCCTGCTCACGTTCTTTTACCGCCAGATGCCGGAGCTGATCGAGCGCGGACACGTCTATATCGGGCTGCCGCCGTTGTACAAGATCAAGCAGGGCAAGAATGAGCTGTACCTCAAGGACGACGCGGCGTTGAACGAATACCTGATCGCCAGCGCGGTACAGGACGCGGCGTGGATTCCGGGTGCGGGCGAGACTGTCGTCGAAGGGCAGGCGCTGGAGGCCCTTCTGCGTCAGTACCAGGGGGCTCTGGACCAGATCGGGCGGCTCGCGCAACGCGGCGACACCAGCGTGTTCACGGCGATGCTGGAATACACACCGCTCGAAGATGGCATGTGGTCCGATCCTGCCGCGATGCGCCTATGGGCGGACGGCCTGACGTCCAGGCTCAATGCCACGGGTTTGGGGCGTCCGCAATTCCGGCTTGACCTGCGCGAGGCCGCCGGCGAGCACCCCGCTGTGTGGTTGCTGCAGCGTTCGCAACACGGCACGGCGCACACTTGGGTGCTGCCGCGCAGTTTCTTTTCCGGAGCCGATTTCCGGCCGCTGCTGGAAGTGGCGCGGGCATTGCATGACCGGGGTGCGGATGGTGCGGAAGTCCGTCGCGGAAATGCCTCCCGGGCGGCCGGCAGTTTTGCCGACGCACGCGCATGGCTGTTCGAGGAGGCCAAGAAAGGCCGCCAGATCCAGCGCTTCAAGGGTCTTGGCGAAATGAACCCGGAACAGTTGTGGGAGACCACGGTCAACCCCGATACCCGGCGGTTGCTGCAAGTACGCGTCGAAGATGCGCTGGAGGCCGACCAGATTTTTTCGACCCTGATGGGCGATGTGGTCGAGCCGCGTCGCGAGTTCATCGAAACCAACGCGCTGCGGGTCGGCAATCTGGACGTCTGAAACACCGGCGTGTGCATGAACGCATGGCTGTCCGGTACTTGAGCTTTGCGCATGGCCCGCGCTACTCTCACCCTCCCCGTTCGCGCACATACCCTTTCCGTGAGAGGCGTTCCGATGAAGCTTGAGTCCCGCTGGCTGGTTTGTGGCATGTGCTCCTTCCTCGCGTTCGCGATCGTGCCCTTCGCCGTCAGTGCACAAGAGAGCGGTACGTCGTGCAGTGACATCCAGATGCTGCAACACAAGTGCGGGCAGCAGAATGCGAAGTCCGAAAAGGGCGCCAAGCAGGAAACCAAGTATCCCAACGCGACGCGCAAACAGCCCAAGGACAGGAGCGTCAGCTCCAAGGAAGCAAAGCCCCTCAATGAAGGGCTGGCGGCGGCCAACAGCGGGGACTCGTCAACGGCACTCAAGGATTTGCAGCCCATTGCCGATTCGAGCAGCAGCGCCTACGCCAAGTCGCTCGCGATGCTGGGCCTTGCACAGGTGAAGTATCGTGGTGGCGATACCAAGGGCGCGATTGCACTGCAGAAGCAGGCGCTCGATTCGAACGCGCTCGACAACGACAGCTATTTCCAGGGGCTGGAGACGCTCGCCCAGCTGTACATTGCGGATGAAGACTACAGCGATGCGCTCACGACGCTGGATACATGGAACAAGGAGAGCGGTGCGCAATCGGCGGACGTGTACGCGCTGCAGGGCAATGCGTACTACCGCATGCAAAAATATCCGCAGGCCGTTGCAGCCATCCAGAAGGCCAAATCCCTCAGTGACAAGCCGCAGGCGAGCTGGGACCAGATCGAGATGGCCAGCGATTTCGCGATGGACAAATACGACGACGCGGCCAAGCTCGCGGAAGCCGCGCTGGCCAAGGATCCCAACAACAGCACGTTGCTGCAGAACGTCATCGCGATCTACATCAATGCGCATCAGGACCAGAAGGCACTGGCGCTGCTCGAGCGGGCGCGTGCCAACGGCCAGATCAAGGATCAGGCTGGTTACATGAACATGGCCAAGATGTACGACAACCTCGGCCAGAGCAGTTCGAACCCGAAAGCCAACGCGATGAAGGCCGTGGGTGTCCTCCAGGAAGGGATGAGCAAAGGCATCATCCAGCCGGGCTACGACAGTTACAAACTACTGGGCGACTCCTACGCCATCGCGGGCGATTACAAGAACGCCGTGGCGGCCTATGGCAAGGCTGCGCCCGATGCCAAGACCGGTGAAGTGGACTTCCTGCGCGGACAGTTGCTTGAAGAGCTCAATCGTCACAAGGATGCGCGCGACGCGCTGAAGCAGGCTGTCGCGAAGGGCAACTTCAAGCGCATGGGCGCGGCATACCTCACCTTGGGCAATGCCGAACTTGCCTTGAAGGACAAGACCGCCGCGCGCGCCGCGTACGAACAAGCCGAACAGGATCCGGAAACGCGCGCCGATGCACAGCGCACCCTGAAGCAACTGGGACACAAGTGATCCGGCAAGGACGCCGGGCTCCCGAGAGGCAAGCAAAACAAATATTAGGCTCTTGCCACTAGGCAAAGCCGTCACGCTGGTGTAACGTTTCAGACTTTTCCGCCGCCTTGGTTGCGGCGCCGTTTCCGACAACGGAACGGTGCCGTGGTGGGGCCCAACAGGTCAGCGATTGGTTCAATACACGATGGCACGTACGTCGGCTCGAGACCGCAAACGGTTCAACTGGTGGCGCACGATCGCGATTGCATTCGCGATTGCTTTGCACGCCGGCATCATCATCATGCTGCTCGCGCCGGCGGCTCCGCCTGGTGCCAAGGAAAAGGCGAAGCAGAACATCGTGCGCGTCCAGTTCATACCGCCGCCGCCGCCGCCGCCGCCGCCGCCGCCGCCACCGCCGGAGCCGCCGAAGCAGCCGCCGCCGAAGGAAATCAAGATCCAGAAACCGCCGCCGATGCCGCCGCCCCCGGCGCCGCCGCCGCCGCAGCAGCAGACGGTCATGTCGACTCCGGCCGCGCCCCCGCGTCCGCCGGCGCCGCCGCCGCCACCCGCCGACGTGCAGGCGTCGATCGACATCAGCTACAAGAACCGCAACCCGCCGAGCTATCCGATTCAGGCGATGCGCCAGGGTCACCAGGGTATGGTGATCCTTGACATCACCATCAATGCGGCGGGCGAGGTGACCAACGTCACCATCGAGAAATCGAGTGGCTACCGGGAACTTGATCGCGCCGCCGAGGAGGCTGCGCGCAAGTGGAAATTCAATCCGGGCGTCCACAATGGCAAGGCCGCGGGTGGCGTGGTCCGGGTTCCGGTCAACTTCAGCCTCCAAGGCATGATGTAGATTTCACGCTCTTCAGGTTTCCATCCGTTAGAGTTCGTCAACCAACGTTCCACTTTGCTACAACTTGAAGGAAGGTAGCGCCATGATCCAAGAAGCAGCCTCCGCCGCCGCCGCACCAGTCGGCAACGCCAACGCGCAAGCCCTCCAACAGGTTGGCGCGAGTCACTTTCTCCACGAAATCCTGAGCAATCCACTGGGTCACGCGATCGACTTCATCGTGCTGATCGTGCTGGTGGTGATGTCGATTTCCTCGTGGTACTTCATCATCGCGATCGCGATCCGCAACGCGTTGATCCGTTCCCGCATGGACAAGGTGATCCAGAAGTTCTGGGATACGCCGTCCGCGCAGGATGCGGTTCGCGTCATGGAGAAACAGCCGCGCACGGAACCGTTCTCCAAGATCGCGCTGGATGCGGCCTCCGCCGCCGCGCACCACCAGCGGCATGAAGGCAGTCGCATGGTCGAAGCACTGAACCGCTCCGAATTCGTCGATCGCGCCCTGCGCCAGGCCGTGGACCGCGAGAGCCGCAACCTCGAAGGCGGCCTCACGCTGCTGGCGACGGTCGGCTCCGCCGCGGTGTTCGTGGGCCTGCTGGGTACCGTGATGGGCATCTACTACGCCCTGATCAACCTGGGTGCCAGCGGCGAGTCCTCGATCTCGGCGGTGGCCGGCCCGGTCGGGCAGGCGCTGATCATGACCGCCATCGGTCTGTTCGCGGCCATCCCGGCAGTGATCGCGTACAACGCCTACTCGCGCGCCAACCGCGTGACCATCGCGCACTTCGATGAATTCGCGCATGACCTGCACGACTTCTTCTCCACCGGCGCGCGCGTCGAGACCGGCAGCGCCGCGATCCCGCGTCAGGCGGCTGCGGCCACTCCGCCGGCGGCCAAGAAGTAAGAGGGTTCGTTCATGGCCATGAGTACCAATAGCGGCGGCGGTCCCGTCGCCGACATCAACATCACACCGCTCATCGACGTGATGCTGGTGTTGCTGGTGATCTTCATGATCACGGCGCCGCTGGTGCAACACAACATCAAGATCGACCTGCCCCAGCCCAATCCGAACTCGAAGCCTGACGAGATCACGCCGCATACGCTGTTCATCCAGGCCGATGGTTCGATGACCTGGGACAACGTGCCGATCAGCAACATCGATCTGCAGGCACAGCTGGCCACGATCGGTGCCAAGACGCTGGATGAGCAGCCGCAGGTGCATATCAAGGCCACCGACGACACCCAGTACAACTACTTGGCCGAAGTGATGGCCGAGGCACGTCGCTACAACGTGCAGAAAATCGGCTTCGAGAAGTGAGGACCTGACGTCATGGCAATGAGCGTGGGTGACAACTCAGGCAGCGAAATCCCCAAGGCCGAGATCAACGTGACGCCGCTGGCGGACGTCATGCTGGTGCTGCTGATCATCTTCATGATCACGGCCCCGCTGATGTCGCACAAAGTCAAGGTCGACCTGCCGCGTGCCGATCCCAACACCAAGCCTGTGCCGATCGACGTTCCGCCGATCGATTTGGCGGTCGAGGCCGACGGAACCCTGTACTGGAACGACAGTCTGATCAACGACGCCATCCTGTCGGCCAAATTGCGTGCCGAGGCGAGCAACACTCCGCAACCGGAGCTGGACATCCGCGCGGACAAGACCACGCCTTACAGTATCATCTGGAAAGTGATGCAGGAAGCAAAGGACGCGGGCATGGTGCATGTGGGCTTCATCACCCACGGCAAGGGCAAGAACGGCTCCAATCCTGACTGAAGGCCTCGCCAGCATCACGAAAATGCCGCGCCCAGCGCGGCATTTTTTTGCGCTCAAGCCAGGATCGAAAGATAGCGGCGAACGGTCGGTGCGAGACCGTCGTATAGCGCTTCGCTGATCAGTGCGTGCCCGATCGAGACCTCCGCGAGTTGCGGAATGGCCCGCCGAAACGCGCCGAGATTCTGCTGGTCGAGATCGTGACCCGCATTCAACGCGAGCCCTGCCTCGGCGGCGTGCCTGGCTGTGGTCGCGCAGCGCGCCAACTCCGCATCGGCGTCGCCGTCCGCGAAGGCGTGGGCATACGGCCCGGTATAAAGTTCGACGCGCGCAACGCCGATGGCACGCGCTTGCTGCAAACCTGTCGTCGTGCCGGCATCCACGAACAGCGAAACCCGGCAACCGATTGCGTTGAGTTCCGCGATCAGCGGAGCCAACCGCTCAATGTCGCGGACGAGATCGAAGCCGTGATCGGAAGTGACTTGGCCATCCGAATCGGGAACCAGCGTGGCCTGCGCGGGCCGCGCTTGCCGCACCAGTTCGACGAATCCTGGATAACCGGGACGCGCGGGTGCAAACGGGTTGCCCTCGATGTTGAATTCGACGCGCCCGCGCGTCAGCTCCGCCAGCAATGCAACGTCTTCGGGAGTGATGTGGCGCCGGTCGGGACGCGGATGCACCGTAATGCCGCCACAACCTGCCGCGATGCAGGTTTCGGCCGCCTTGCGCAGGTTCGGCTCATCACCACCGCGCGCATTGCGCAGCACGGCAATCTTGTTGAGGTTGACACTCAGGGTTGTCATGGCGTGTTCAGGCGCGTGCGTCGGCAGCGCGGATCGTCGAGCGCCCCTGGACACACTGCCCAGCGGCACGCGTAAGCCAACCGCCAACGATGGAACAGCCCGGAATGATGGCACATAAAAAAGGCGCGGAGGGGACTCCGCGCCGGAGAGTGCAATTCGCGACGCTCGCTGTGCGCCGCGAATCTACGGGGAGACTACCCGTACTGCTGAGACCCGCCCCGCGCGATGGAGTTCCCGGGAAAGGCCCTGTGGTCAGCCGGGAGTCACCGCGGGCGACCGGAATGCGAGGATTCGACGATTGCCGCCGCGCCAGGCCAGGCAGCCGCGGTAGCCGGGCGCCGGATCGAAACCCGATACATGCCAGTCCTGCGCCTCGCCCAACGCGGAATCCGCCATGGCCAAATCCCAATCCGCGGCGCCAACGTGGGCAAAGGCCAGACGGGCGAGCCCGAAGGACAGGCCCTCACCCACCGCCTTCAACACCGCCTCCTTGGCGCACCACAATCCGATGAAGGCATGATCGCGGGCCTCCGGATCGAGCGCCGCGAGAACGTCGGCTTCCCCGGCGTCGAAAAAGCGCCGGGCGATTTCGATCGCGCGCAGATTTTTACCCAGCCGCTCGATGTCTACGCCCACTGTTCCGCGCCGCGACACCGCGATCAGGGCGTAGTCACCGCTGTGCGACCAGTTGAACTCCAGTGCTGCCCCATCGCCGCGGGCGCCCGTCGCGTTGGCGAGATAAGGCTTGCCGCGCGCATCCTCGCCCAGCGTGACCGTGGATTCGGGAATGCCCAGATAACCCGCCAGCAGCGCGACGAGGGGCGCACGCCGTTGCGAGGACGCGTACGGAATCCGCCAGAGGTGGATCGACTGGTCATCCAGTCGCGAGGCGACTGCGTTCGGAATCGCCTCCACGAAATCCATCTGCGGCGACGTCGATCGATCTGTGCGATCAGTGCCGCACACGCTCGTCGTACAGCCGCTTCACGACCGAAGGATCGGCCAGCGTGGACGTGTCGCCCAGGGTGGCGAGATCGACTTCGTGGTTGCCGGCTTCCGCGATCTTGCGCAGGATTCGTCGCATGGTCTTGGCCGAGCGGGTCTTCGGCAATGCCGGTGCCCATTGCAGGTACTCGGGTGCGGCAAACGGGCCGATGCGCTCGCGAATGCCGCTGACGAGCTCCTTCTTCAAAACGTCGTTCGGCGACACGCCTTCCTTCGGCGTGACGAATGCATAAATGGTCGTGCCCTTGATGTCGTGCGGGCAGCCCACCACCGCGGCTTCAGCCACGCGCTCGTCGGCCATCATCGCGCTTTCGATTTCGGCGGTGCCGATGCGATGGCCGGACACGTTGATCACGTCATCCACGCGGCCGGTGATTTTCCAGTCACCGTCGGCATCGCGCTCGGCGCCGTCGCCGGTTGTGTACACGCCCGGATACATCTTGAAATAGGTGTCGATGAAGCGCTGATGGTCGCCGTAAACCGTGCGCATCTGACCGGGCCAGGAATCGGTGATCACGAGATTGCCGGAACCCGCGCCCTCGATGGGCTTGCCGTCCGGGTCGAAGATTGCCGGCTTGATGCCGAAGAACGGTTTCATGGCGGCACCCGGCTTCAGCACCGTCGAGCCGGGCAACGGGCAAATCAAGATGCCGCCGGTTTCGGTTTGCCACCAGGTATCCACGATCGGGCTGCGGCCTTCGCCCACCACGTTGAAGTACCACTCCCACGCTTCGGGGTTGATCGGCTCGCCGACCGAACCGAGCACACGCAGCGACTTGCGCGAGGTCGTCCTTACCGGTTCGTCGCCCTCGCGCATCAGCGCACGGATCGCCGTCGGCGCGGTGTAGAGGATGGTCACCCGGTGCTTGTCGCAGACCTGCCAGATGCGCGAGGCGTCGGGCCAGTTCGGCACGCCTTCGAACACCAGCGAGGTCGCGCCGTTCGCAAGCGGGCCGTACACGATGTAACTGTGGCCGGTGACCCAGCCGACGTCGGCCGTGCACCAATAGATGTCGTCCTCGCGCAGGTCGAAAACCGCTTCGTGCGTGTACGCCACCCACACCATGTAGCCGCCGATGGTGTGCAGCACGCCCTTGGGCTTGCCGGTGCTGCCCGAGGTGTACAGGATGAACAACGGATCTTCCGCGTTCATCGGCTCCGGCTTGCACTCGCCGGGCTGGCCTTCGACCAGCGTGTGCCACCAGCGGTCGCGCGGCGATTGCATATTCACCGCGCCGCCGGTGCGGCGCACCACCACTACCGTCTCGATGCTGTTCGTGTCCGGGCGGGTCAGGGCCTCGTCGACGTTGTGCTTCAGCGCAATCTTCTTGTTGGCGCGAACGCCTTCATCCGCAGTGATCACCACCTTGCACTGCGAATCGGCGATGCGCCCCGCCAGCGCATCGGGCGAGAACCCGCCGAACACCACCGAATGGATCGCGCCGATACGTGCGCACGCCAACATCGCCACGCAGGCTTCCGGGATCATCGGCATGTAGATCGCGATGCGATCGCCCTTCTTCACGCCCAGGTTGCGCAACGCGTTCGCGAACCGGCAGACTTCGGCGTGCAGCTCGCGATAGCTGATCGCGCGCGAAACATTCGGATCGTCGCCTTCGAACAACAGCGCGGTCTTGTTGCCGCGCTTTTCCAGGTGCCGATCGAGGCAGCTGACGGTAGGGTTCAACACCCCGTCCGCATACCAACGGATGTGCAGGTCTTTGGCGTCGAACGAAACATCCCTGGCCTGCGTGGGCGGCTCGATCCATTCCAGCCGCCTGGCGGCTGCGGCCCAGAATTTCTCCGGGTCATCAATCGAGTCCTTGTACAGGCGCGCGTAAGTGTCGGGCTTGATTTGCTCGGCGGCGGCAAATGCCTGCGGAACGGGATGCATGGTGCTCATCGCTCAAGACTCCTGGCGGCCAGACAAGGAGACTAGCGTAACAAATCAGCGAACCCGCGGAGCCGAAAAAGCGTCAGTGCGGATCGGAGGGCGGCAATTGCCGGGGTGTTTCGCCGGGTTTGCGCACGATGTTGCGCAAGGCCTGGATCTCCTTGTCGGTCATGTGCTCGGGGCGCGAACTCGCGCGCACGTGGCGGTCGATGAAGACCAGCGCCGCCGCGATGGCGGCCGCGAAACCGACGAAGATGCCGAGCCCCATCCAGCCGGGCGAATGGCTGATGAAAGCCAGCATGAAAGCGATCAATGCAAGCAGCGCCAGACCCCAGAACATGGGCAGCCTCGAAGGATGAACCCGGCTGGATCATAGCGCAGGCAAATGCACTGGCGTATGGTCGCGATGTCGAACCACGGAGACGGTCACGATGATCGCACTGCCTTCTGTGGCGCTCGCGGGTGTGATGTCCTGGGCGTCCGGTTTCCGGTTGTATGCCGCGCTCTTCATTGCCGGCATGCTGGCGCGCTTCCACTTCATCGTGTTGCCGGCAAAACTGGATATCCTGGCGCACACGCCGGTGCTGGTCGCGACGGGCGTGTTGCTGGTGGTCGAGTTTCTGGTCGACAAGATCCCGGCGGTCGATTCGATGTGGGACAGCGTGCAAACCTTCGTGCGGGTGCCGCTGGGTGCGCTGCTGGCGTGGGGCGTGTTCGCCAACGCGTCGCCGGAAACACAGGCGGTCGCCGCGATCCTTGGCGGCGCGCTCGCGGTCGGGACGCACGTTGCCAAGGCTGGTACGCGGGCCGTCGTGAATACCTCGCCCGAACCCTTTTCCAATTGGGGCCTCAGCTTTTCCGAAGACGGCGTGCTGCTGCTGGGAATGTGGCTGGCGTTCAAGCACCCGGCGGTGTTCGTGGCGCTGCTGGTGCTGTTCGTGCTGGTTCTCGTGTGGTTGATCCCGAAGTTGTGGCGCGGTTTGATGGCGCTGAGGCGTGGCTTCCAGCGATTGCTCGCCCGCAACGTCGAGCGCGGTGGCTGACACCGGAACGGAACGCCCTCAACGGAAAGGAACGGATGCGCGACCCGTCGCAGGCTTCGAGACGGCGCGGGGTAAGCTGGCAGGATGCAAAGCCCGGCCGAAAACCCGCCGCCCACGCGAATCAAGGGTCGCGGCGCCGCTTCCAATCCGGAGGGGCGTTTCGAAAGCGTGCGCCACCATGCCGAGGATGATGGCTGGCAGAGCGCCGTGCTGGACGAAGCCGCACCGCGTCCGCGCACCGAGGTGACCGAAGAGCGTGCGCGCAGCGTGATCACGCACAACGACTCGCCCGACATCGCGTTCGAGCAGGCGCTGAATCCGTACCGCGGCTGCGAGCACGGCTGCATCTATTGCTTCGCGCGTCCGTCGCACAGCTACTTGAATCTGTCGCCGGGGCTGGATTTCGAAACGAAGCTGCGCGCCAAGACCAACCTGGCGGAAGTGCTGCGCGCGGAGTTGTCGAAGCCGGGCTACGCGGTGAAGCCGATCAACATCGGCAGCAATACCGACCCGTACCAGCCGGTGGAGAAGAAATGGCGGCTGACCCGCGCCGCGCTGGAGGTGCTGGCAGAATGCCGCCACCCCTGCACCCTCGTCACCAAGAATGCGCTGGTCGAGCGCGACCTCGACCTGCTCGGCGCCATGGCGCGCGAAAACCTGGTGCAGGTGTTCGTGTCGGTGAACTCACTCGACAACCGGCTTGCTTCGAAACTGGAACCGCGCGCCTCCGCGCCGCACCGGCGCCTGCAGGCCGTGCACGCGCTCACGCAAGCGGGTGTGCCGACCGGTGTGCTGGTCGCGCCGATCATCCCGGCGTTGAACGATCGTGACATGGAAGCGGTGCTGGAACACGCCGCGGAAGCCGGCGCCAACATGGCGGGTTACACCGTGCTGCGCCTGCCGTGGGAACTGAAGGTGCTGTTCCGCGAATGGCTGGCGATCCACGTGCCGCAACGCGCGGAACACGTGATGAGCCTGGTCAAGCAGATGAACGGCGGACGCGATTACGACTCCGATTTCCGCACGCGCATGCGCGGGCAGGGACCGTTCGCGGAATTGTTGCGACGCCGTTTCGAAATCGCCTGCCGCAAGCACGGTTTTGCCCGCGCGCGCACGTTGCAACTGGATTATTCGCGCTTCACGCCGCCGCGGAAGCCGTCACCGCAAGGCGAGCTTTTCTGATCTGCGCTCAGCGTGCCGCGGCCAGGTATTTTCCGAACCAGTCCAGCGTCCGCCGCATGATGTCTTCCTCATCGGCGTGGTTGGCGATGTGGTGGCCCTGGTTGGCGTACACGACCAACGTCGCGGGCACGCCCAGCGTCTTCAGCGCGTGCCAGTATTCGAACGATTGCGGCGCGGGGCATTCCTCGTCGCGTTCGCCCACCACGACGAGCGCGGGCGTGCGGTCGTGCTTGATGAAGTTGATGGCCGAACTTTTGGCGTAGGCCGCCGGGTCGTCGTACACCGAGGCGCCGAAGAACGGAATCATCCATCCGTCGATCTGGTTCTCGCCATAGTAGCTCTGCCAGTCGGACAGCCCGGCGCCCGCGACCACCGCCTTGAAGCGGTTGGTCTGGGTGGGCGCGAACATGCTCATGAATCCGCCATAGCTCCAACCCGTCATGCCCAGCCGCGCATTGTCGACCGGCGCCATTTTTTCGACCTTGTCCACGCCCGCGAGGATGTCGTCGAGATCACCGTAGCCCATCTGGTTGCGGATCGCCTGCGCGTAGGTTTCGCCCTCGCCGAAACTGCCGCGCGGGTTGGGCATCAGCACGAAGTAGCCGAATTCCGAGAGCATCGTCGAGCCGCTGCCCCAGCCCGGCATCGTCGCCCACGACGGGCCGCCGTGCACGTACACGATCATCGGATACGTCTTGTGCGGATCGTAATTCGCGGGATACATCAGCCAGCCCTGAACGTGGAATCCGTCGTGATCCCACTCCACCGATTGGGCTTTGCCCCAGGCGTGCGCAAGATCCTTGTTGATGGCGGTGACCGCGGGCGGCGGCGTGGTGGTGAGCAAACCCGCGTGGACTTCCGGCGCGTGGTCGAATGAATTGGCCGCGTACGCGATGCGCAGCGGCGGCTTGCCCGACAACGAGACCGAAAGCGCGGCACGGCCGTCGCCGATCTGCCCCGGCGCGGTGAACCACAGGCGACTCTGGCGCGCGCTGTTGCCGGCCAGCGTGTATTCCGTCACCTGTGTCGTGCCGCTCGCGATCTGGTTGACCAGCAATGAACGCGCATCGAGGAAGGTGAACCATGACGGCGTGACTTTCACGCCCTGGGTCAGGTCCACCGGCGTGCCGCCGGATGCCGGCACGCCGTAGATGTCGCCACCCGTCGCGCCGCGGTCGCTCATCAGTCCGCCGATGAACAGGATGCGCGCGTCGTCCGGTGACCAGCGCGGCAGCGCGATCTGCAGGCCGTGCAGCGGCCCACCCGCCGTCGCGGGATCGACGATCAGCTTCGGCGCAGCGCCTGCGCTTGCATCCTGCACGTAGAGTTTCGCCGTCCACCAGTTGTCGTCACCGGGCGGCTGGGCGGCGATGTAGGCGATGCGGTTGCCGGTCGAGGACGCACGGAATTCGTACACGTAGAGATCCGATGGCGTCAGTACCTGCGGTGTGCCGCCGGAGATGGCGAGGCTCGCGACGTGCTGCACCTGTACGTCGCTTTCTCCGATCACCCCGACGCGCGGATTGCCTGATGCCGTGGCCTCGGGCAGGCGTGTCGCGCCCGGCACGTAGAGGAATGCGATGCGCTTGCCGTCGCGGCTCCATTGCATGCCGCTTGCGAATCCGTCGATGTCGGCGAGCTTCTTCGGCGCCGTGCCGGCGTTCACGTCGATCAGCCAGATCGCGCCGCTGATCGGCTTGGTGTTCGAAGGATCGATCTTGCAACGCGTCAGCACCGCGAGCGTGTTCCAGCGCGGCGCCCAACGCAGGCCCTCTTCCCGGCAGCCGCCGGGGATGGCGACTGCATGCGCGTTCCGGCCGTTCCACGAGCCGAGCATCAGCTCGGTATCGTCGCCATGCGAGACAATCCAGGCAAGGTGCTGGCCGTCGTACGACAGCGCGACCGCGGGAATCTGCCGGACCTTGGCGCGCTGCGCCAAAATCTGTTCGATCCTGGCATTTTCCGATGACGCGGCGGGTGGCGCCTTGGCCTGCAGAACCGGTGCAGCGGCAAACAGCGCGATGGCGACAAGCGGCATGAGGCCGTGACGGGCGGAAGGCATGGTGGCGCGCCTTTGCAAAAGTAGGGACTCGAGAAACCTACACCGCACGCGCCTCAGGCGCCAAGTGCCGGTGCGCACGCTGGGGTCGAATATCCGGACCACGCCCACGCGCGTGCGCCGGACTTCACGGGTATTGCAAAAGGGATTGCCGCCCGTCGCCGCGCGCGATGGCGCGCGGCTTACGCCCTTTTCTCGCCCGAGGCGGCGTGCAGCACGCGCGGCTCCTCGGGATCGTTCCGGCCCGGCGTCTTCCCTTCGGCGGTGTGGGAAGATTTGGCCTGGCGCGCATCCAGCAACTCGTCCAACTGCGCCTGCAGCGCTTTCATCTGCACGGTGTGCCGGTGCAGCGCCGCCATGATTGCCCATAGCAGGATGCACAGCACGATGAGGAGAATGCCAATGTCGGTCGTCGTCACGATGTTGACCCTCGTGGCCCGGTGAGGTCCGAGCCGAGCAGCAGGTTGAACAAGTCCCCCGGTTGTCGAACCACGCGACGCATCCCTTACCTGCACCCCAAGGATACAAGCAAATTCCGTGCCTGTAGCGAAAGCTGAATCGGCGACCGCGGAAGCGATCATTCGTGTGCGTCGAACGACGCACGAACCTGAACACACCGCGCGACAACCCGTGACGTACGTGGTTCGCGTGGCCCGGCGCGGGCCTTCGCGCGGGCCGGGCAAATCGCAACGATGCGGGCTGGTCAAGAAAAATCCCCGCGCAATGCGCGCGCCCTTCCTGTTCCCGCGCAAACCTGCGAGAGGAATTATTCAACGTGATTTAGCAGTGATTCAAATTTATAAACACGTTCATTTTCTATCTGGCCGTCCAAATGGAAATCATCACAAATATTCAGCACCAATTTCACCGGGATGGACATACTCAACCTCTTCGCGAGCCGGAATGAGCAAGGATGATTTCTGCAGCACATACGGTTTTATCGGCATGCATGGTCTCGCTGGGCGCGTCGGCACTGGGCTTGTGCGTACTCGTCCCGATGAGCAAGCCGTTTGGTTTGCTCGATTACCCGGATGCACGCAAGCGGCACGGTTTCGCCACCCCGCTCGTGGGCGGGTTGTCGATTTTCGTCGGCACGCTGGCGGGATGGATGTGGCTGGGACAGGCGCAACATTTCGACGATGTCGTGTTGGGCACGGCATGCATGCTGGTGCTGCTCGGTGCGATCGACGACAAATACGGTTTGCGCGTGAGCGTGCGGGTGGTCGTGCAGGTGTTGGCCGTCCTGATCGTGATCGGCACCACCGGCATGTACGTGCATTCACTCGGAAGGCTCGGAGGGCACGAGTTGACGCTGGGGTGGCTGGGCATTCCCTTCACCGTGTTCGCGGTGATCGGCTTGATCAATGCGTTCAACCTGATGGATGGCATCGACGGTCTGGCGGGATGCCTGGCGCTGGTCAGTGCGGGCGCCGTCGCGTTGCTGGTTCCCTTCCACACGCCGGCTCCGCTGGCGGTCGTCGTGTTCCTGCTGGCGGCGGCGTTGTCCCCCTTCCTGCTTTCCAACCTGGGGCTGCTGGGCCGGCGGGCCAAAGTGTTCCTGGGTGATGCAGGCAGCGTCGTGCTCGGTTACGTGATCGCGTGGACGCTGATCGCGTTGAGCCAGGACGATCCGCGACGGATATCGCCGGGACTGGTGTTGTGGTGCGTTGCGGTTCCGGTGATGGACACGCTGGCGGTGATCTATCGCCGCCTGAAGCGCGGCGAGTCGCCGTTCACGCCGGATCGCACGCACATCCACCATCTGCTGATGAAGGCTGGCCTCGGACCGCGTCCGACCCTGGTTTGCCTGGTTGCCTTTGCCGCAGTGCTGCCGTTCGTGGGCGTCCTGATCCATGGACGGCTGGGTGCGATCGCGAACATGGTTGCCTTCGCCGTCGTGGTGATGATCTGGATCGCTTTCACCGTCCGTATTGAACGCCGGCAAGCCGCGCGCACGGAGGTTGTGTCCAGTGGCGTGGTGCGGCGCATCCCGCGCAGCACCCATTCCTGACCAGCGCATCGGCCCTGCTTGGCGATTGATCACGCCGAAGCGGTTGCGCGCGGCCGGCGGGTACGCGGGAGCAACCTTCGGTACACGTCGAGCGTGCGCCGGATGATGATTTGTTCATCGAAGACGTCCAGCGCCTTGGCGCGGGCCGCATGGCCCAGCCGCGCCGCCAGCTCGGGCGAATCCAGCAACCGCGTGATGGCGCGGGCCAATGACTCGGCGTCGCGTGGCTGGATCAACAAGCCGTCCTCGCCGTCCGTCACCACCTCGCGGCAGCCGGGCATGTCGGTGGTGATCAGGGGCAAGCCGCAGGCTGCGCCTTCGGTGAGCGACGTGGGGATGCCCTCCCGGTAGTAGCTCGGAAGCACCACGATATCCACCGATGCATAGAGCTCGCGCATGTTGCCGACATGCCCGAGCCATTCGAGCACGCCCTCTTCCACCCATTCGCGCAACGTTGCCTCGGGCACCGCGGCCGGGTTGCCCGGGTCGGGTGTTCCAGCGAGCAGGAAGCGAACGTTCCTGCCTTGCGCATGCAGGATCCGCGCGGCCTTCGCGTATTCGGCGATGCCCTTTTCCCACAGCAGGCGCGCCGCCAGCAGGATTCGCACGGGCTGACCTGCGGTCGTGCGCCGCGTGGCGCGGGGCGTGAACCGCGTGCAGTCCACGCCCGCGCCGGGAATCAATCTCACGCGGCCGGGGTCGACCAGTTTGAATTGCTCGAACGCGGCCTTGTCATCGGGGTTTTGCAGGATCAACCGCGTGTTGCGGCCACGCAGCGCGGAACGCAGCAGCGCGCGCACCGCCGGGCGCAGCACGCGCGCCTTGCGATCGTTGCTTGCGAACACGTAGCCCAACCCGTCCACGGCATTGATGCGCGCAGGTACGCGGGCCATGCGCGCGGCGAGTGATCCGTACACGGCGCTCTTGATGGTGAAGTTGTGCAGCAGTGCCGGCCGCTCGTGACGCAGCAGCATGGCCACACGCAAAAGCAGCGCCGTCTCGCGCAGCGGGTTCACGCTGCGCCGGTCCATTTGCAACGGTTGCCAGCGCAGACCCAGGGCGCGCAGGCGCGGCCCGTATTCGCCGGAGGGCGACAGCAGCAGCACGTCGTAGCCTTCGTCCTGCAACGCCAGTGCGAGCGAGCGCCGGAAGTTGAAGAGGTACCAGTCGGTATTCGCGAAGAGGATGACTTTCTGCATTGCGGTCGCGTTACTTCGTGCCGTGCGGGATTTCGCGCGACGGCGGCGGGGCCTTCGCGCTGCAGTTCGCGCGAACCTGGTGGATCGCATCCAGGAATTGCTGGAAACTCGTCGCGACCGGACCCGGTACCGGCCCCAGCGGCCCGTCCTTCTGCCACGCGCTGTTGGATCCGTAAATCCACACGTATTGCTTCGATGTATCGAACGCGACCTGCAGGCGTTGCCTGAATTCCGCGGGGCTGAAGCGCGCGGATTTGTCCTTGGCGTTGGGACCGAGTGGCCACAAACCCGGTGCGATGCTGAAGTCGGCCATCGCCGCATCGTGCGCGCGCGGTCCGTCGTCTCGGTAGCGCGCCGCGGCCTGCCGCATGAACAGCGGGATCCTTTCAGCGTGCGCGCTGTAGGTGAATTCGGTGCCGATCACCACACGCGCCCAGGGAATCGACAGCAGGCCGCGCACGAACGGCGCCGACAGCCCGTAGCCATTGTGGTGTTTGTCGCCCCGGTCCCTGGATGCTTTTTTCTCGTGCTCGACTTGCCGCAACACATCGGGCAACACGATCAAGGTCATGCCGGGATAGGCATCGTGCATCGCCTGCCCCATCTTGCGGCCTTCCGCCTCGACGCGCTTCGCGAGTTCCGGGCCACCCGCCGAACCGCCCCAGGTGGGTTTGTACGGTTCCAGATCCAGCGCCAAGCCTTTCAGGCCCGCGTAGCGCGCCAGGGCCGCGGCATGCGCGAGGTTCCTGGTCGCCTTTTGATTTTGTTTGGCATCGTGCCAATCATGTCCCCGGTACAACCCGATCTTGATGAAATTGTCGGTGACGCCGTGTTGCGAATAAATGGACTGGAACCGGCGCAACAATTTCCACGTGCCATTGTCCGGATTGGTGCCGACATCCGTCTGCCAATCGGTCACGATGTAATTGACCATGAAGCCCTGCACGCCGACTGTCTGGCCCCAATACGCAGCCTGCTGCGGATTCGTCTGCTTGTGGATATTCAGGCCCGCGGTCATCAGGAGTTTCGGACACGCGGACTGCGCGGGAGTCACCAACAAGGTGCACACGAGGAACGCACAACAACTCCAAACCCACCGCTGACGATTACGTTCCCTTGCGTGCATATTCATATGGCGATTCCGTGCATGGCGACAGATCCGTGTTACTACCCGTGCGGTGCCGCGTAAAGCGATTGCGCATTCGCGTTCAGCGCCGCGCCAGCCTGCACACAGCAACGGTTCATCGGCGCGTCGAATAGCCATAACGCTGCAGGCTTTCGGCGAGCACGTCCTCGAGCAGCGCCTGTTGCTCAACGGTCAGGTGGTCGCGCCATTTTTCGTTGGCGGTCTTCAGCCGTTTTCGCCTGATCGATGTTTCGAACGGCGCCGACCAGCCCAGTTCGCAGAATTCCGCGACGTTCCTGAACGTGGCCACGGGATCATCGATGAAGTCTTCGTAACGCACGTGCATGAGATCGGTTGCAGGGACATCCATCGCGGCCTTGTCCATCGCCAGCATCAGCAGCTTCCACTGGATGCCGGCCAGGGCGACGAACGATCGGCCGTAGTGTTCCCATTCGGCCTGCTGCAGCGGATCGAGCTCGCCGAAACCCCATTGCGGCGGCCCCTCCCACCCGCGCCAGAACGACACCGCGAGCAGCGAACTGGCGACCGACCGGCCGTCGCGATAAACATGGATGAACTTTGCGTGCGGAAACAATTCGCGCAGGAATCCGATGCGCGGCCATCCGGTGATCTTGATGAGAACGCGACGCCGGCTCGACGTCGCGAGTTGCGCGAGGGCTGGCGGGATATTGCGCCGGTGCACAGGCGTGACGTCGGAAGCCAGCAGGTCACGGCAAGGCCGCGGAAAGCCGCGGCAATAATGATCCCAGAACCGGTAACGCTCGCCCGGTCGCAGGTAGCCCGTCAGGAATTTCCCGAGCACGGGCCAATGCGCAACGCGCAGCAATGTCCGGTTGAAGCCGGGGTGCGTCGGAAACTTGTCACACAGCGGCGACTGCCACGCGACGCCCGGATGTTCGCAGAACATGCGATGGAATACGGTCGAGCCGCTGCGGCCGGCGCCGACGATGAAGATGGGCCTGTCGATGACGGGTCCGGTCCACCCGGCATTCCGTTCGGCCATGGGTTGGGGCATTCCTTGATCCTTGGGACGCGTTCAGGATCGCGTTCGCATGGGCGCGCGGCGACGCTGGGGACACGCGACGTGCCACCGACGATGCGATAGAAGCGAATCGCGCCGCGAGCGTACCGGGCCGCATCTGACGGGTTGCCGAACGGCGTCGGCGCATGCAGGCGGCTGTTCAGCAATGCGGGATCATCGTAGGAAGATCATCGTGTGGAAGTGCGCACGGATCTGGCTGAACGGAGTTGTCCATGTGCGGAATCGCCGGATTCTGGGACGTCGCCCGGCATCTCGATGCAGACCGCGGCGCCGCGGCCGTGGACGGCATGACGCGTGCGATCCGTCATCGCGGGCCGGACGACGCGGGGATCTGGCACGATGCCGACGCGGGCCTGTGGCTGGGACACCGGCGCCTGTCGGTAATTGACTTGTCGCCGGAAGGACGCCAGCCGATGCTGTCCGCCAGCGGCCGCTATGCCATGGTGTTCAACGGCGAGGTGTACAACCATCGTCGCCTGCGCCCGGATCTCGAAGCGTCCGGCGCCCGCTTCCGCGGGCACTCCGATACCGAAGTGATGCTGGCTGCGATCGAGCGGTGGGGGCTCGAGGGCGCCGTGCAGCGGTTCATCGGGATGTTCGCGTTCGCATTGTGGGATCGCGAGACACGCGCGTTGACGCTGGTGCGCGATCGCCTCGGGATCAAGCCGCTCTACTATGGCTGGGCGGGATCGATGTTCGCGTTCGGCTCCGAGCTGAAGGCGCTCGCCGCGCTACCCGGTTTCGAAGGGCGCATCGATCGCGGCGCGCTGTGCCTGCTGCTGCGCCACAACTACATCCCGCAGCCGTGTTCGATTTACCAGGGCATTTTCAAGTTGCCGCCCGGCACGATGTTGCGCGTGGATGCGGATGGCGCCGCGAGCGCAAGCACGGTCGCGTCGCTGCCGCAGCGCGTCCACAAGTACTGGTCGGTGGCGGATGCCGCGGCGGGCGGGCGTTCCGACCTGTCCGATGCGGACGCGGTCGACGAACTGGATCGCCTGCTGCGCGACGCGATCGCGTTGCGCATGGAGGCGGATGTGCCGCTGGGTGCGTTCCTGTCGGGCGGCGTGGATTCCTCGACGGTCGTGGCGCTGATGCAGGCGCAATCGGCGCGTCCCGTGCGCACGTTTTCGATCGGCTTCCACGAACAGGATCACGACGAAGCAAAATTCGCGAAAGAGGTCGCGGCCCATCTCGGCACTGATCACACCGAGCTGTACGTGACCGCGCAGGATGCGCTGGACGTGATCCCGATGTTGCCCACGATGTTCGACGAACCGTTTTCCGATTCGTCACAGATACCGACGTATCTGGTGTCGAAGCTCGCGCGCAGCCAGGTCACGGTGTCGCTGTCGGGCGATGGCGGCGACGAGTTGTTCGCCGGCTACAGCCGCTATGCGTGGGCAATGCGCGTCGGGCGCTGGCTGGATTCGGTCCCCGACCCGATGCGTGCCCGCTTCGCGCGTTCGTTGCGCGCGCGCCCCGGACTGTACGAAGCCTTTTTCCGCGGCGCCAATCGCGGCCTGCCGGCGCGGTTGCGGATCAGGAACCCGGGCACCAAGACCGGGCTGTTGGGCCAGATGCTGCAGGCGTCCTCCGTCGATGCGCGTTACCTGCTGCTGGTGTCGCACTGGTTCGAGCCGGAATCGACCGTGTTGCAATCGCGGGAACCGGAAACCGAGTTGTCCGATTTCGCGCATTGGCCCGACGTGCGCGATCCGGTGGAGCGCATGATGTACAGCGACCTGATCGGCTACCTGCCGGACGACATCCTGGTGAAGGTGGACCGCGCCAGCATGGCCGTCAGCCTGGAAGCCCGCGTGCCGTTGCTGGACCACCGCGTCGTGGAACACGCGTGGCGAACGCCGTTGCGGCAAAAATTGCGCGATGGGCAATCCAAATGGTTGCTGCGCCAGGTGCTGGACCGGTACGTGCCCCGTGCGTTGATCGACCGTCCCAAGAAGGGCTTCAGCGTGCCCATCGATCATTGGTTGCGTGGGCCGTTGCGCGAGTGGGCGGAAGCGCTGCTCGACGAGCGGCGGTTGCGTGAAGAGGGCTACTTCGATCCGGCTCCGATTCGCAAGCTGTGGAACGACCACGTGGCCGGACGCGTGCGCGAACACCATCGGTTGTGGGACGTGCTGATGTTCCAGGCGTGGCTGGAGGAACAAAGCCGCTCCAGCCAAGTGCCCCGCGAGGCCCGTGTCTATGCGTGATTCGAAGCCTTGCGCGGCGCCGCCCATTGTTCGCGCCAGGCATCCAGGTTGATGTCGAGCAGGCGCTCCAGATCATCGACGTCCTTGGTGAATCGCTCGACCAGATAGCTGTGGGTGTCGGAGTGCATCCTGGGTTCCGGCCCCGCGTCGCGCGAGCGTCCGTACACGAGATTCGCCAGGCCCATGCGTTTGCCGGCGTTGACGATCGGATGCAACCCGCCGCGGCGCAGCGTGGCCGCCGCGCGGCGTGTCGCCCGCGCCAGCAGCAGGTTGCGTGGAAGGCTGCCGGAATTGACCTTGGCCGATGGCAGAGCTTCCGCTGCCGCGTCCGGCAAGCCGAAGGCTTCGTTGACTTGCCTGACGTATTCCGACTGGTGTCTCTTCAGGTCGCGGTAAAACGTGACGCGGACCGCGTCACGGCCGAATTCATCCAGCCAGCGCGCGAGGTGCTTGGCGTAAAGGCTCGGCTCGATGATGGCGGGGATTTCGCGTATCGCCGAGTCGAAGTCCAGGGAGGTCGCTCCGTATTGGCGCAGATGCATGTAGTGGGACCACGCCCTGTCGATGGGGTGCCTGAGCGTCGCCATCAAAACCGGATTCCGCAGATCCTTGTTCACCCTCGCGGGGGCTTCGTCGCTCTGGAACAGCGTGGGCGAGACGTCGATGATGCCCCGATGCTGTGTCGGGTCGTAATGACGGAAGTGGTTTTCGTACCAGGCCTCGCCCTTGTCGTAGTTCTCGGCGAAGTAGAACGTTTCCTTGACGTCCTTCGGCAGGCAGACGTCTCCCCTTGACGAGAGGTATTCGTACAGCCAGGTCGATCCGGTACGCATCGGCCCTATCACCAACCCGGTTGGAAATGGTTTGTCGGACTCCGCCATTACGCAGGTTCCATTTTCAGAAGAGGGAGACGCCTGATGCAGTGCGCGAGGGCCGTTCAGGCTGGGAAGTCGATACGCCGCGGCAACGGGTTCGCACGCGCTCATGTGCGTTGCGAGCACCGAATGCCGGAGCATGCGCGGCGACCGGTGAATGTGCCCTGATCCTGCGGCCGTTCACACTGTTCATGGTCAGAAGCGCTGGGAAGACAGCGCGTGTTGCAGTCGGTGGTAATAGACGCGCGTGTAAGCCATCACGAAAGTGCGCGCCACAACCGGCATCCGGCGCGCCAGTTTGGTCGCATGAAACCTGCGCATGGCCAGTTCTTCGCTCAGGAAATAATTCAGCAGCATGCTGTCGAGCTTTGCGGGCGCAAGCATCTCGTAGGACTCGCGCAATCGAAAACGGTCGAATCCCGTCCACAGCCGCGGCCCCCTGCGCCGGCCCCTGATCATCAACAACGAGATCATGAAGCGCGCGAAATCTTCTTCGGGATAGCCGGCCCATACGTGGTGCGGGTCGAAGAAGCACCACCCGTTGCGACTGCGGTCGAAGCGGAAATTCCTTGCCTCGAATCCGGTGACGACGAGCGTCCGCTGGCGGCTTGCCATGCGTTCCAGCACGGCAGGAGGCGGTGCGAGAAAGCCGTCGCGGTGGTAATCCTTGACCGGATAACCGGCCACCTCGCCGCGATGCAACCGCGCCAGCAAGGCCATCGCACTGTGCAGGGACGCTTCGCGTTGTTCGGCCGAAGCGTGGCCGATAAGCACGGTGCGCATGTCCGGTCCGCTCAGGAGCGGATAAACGATGCAGGCCCGGTCAACGCTTTCGGGGCGGCACGCAGCCTCGTCGAGTCCGTGCAGGAAGCACATGTCGGTGTACTCCCGCAGGCTGGTGCCGATGCACGCCGGATCATCGAGGTCACGCAGTGGATCGTCGCTTTTCCGGGTGATCTTGTAGAAGCGCCCGGAGCACGACGCCACCCAGGATTCCCTGCGGCGCGCGAACTGCAGCGTGGCCAACGGGCCGGGCGGAAGCGGACGGGCAATCGCGGGTGTGCCCCCCGGGGCCGAGGCCGGATGCCGCGACGCTGCCCCGGCCGCGCGCATCACGCCAACTCCATTGCCAGCGATTTGACATCGCTGCCCGCGCCGACCTGGTCTTCGACGATGAAACGGCCGTGTTCGAGGCGGAACAGGTTCGATTGCTCGGCAGGCCGGTTTTCGATCAGCGCCAACCTGCCGCCGTCCTTCAGCGCACCCCGCAGGTTCCGCAACGCGTCGGTGAGCAGGGCATCCGCGAAGTAATCACGATTCAGGATGTTCGCGGCGATCACGAGGTCCGCCTTCTCGTGTGGCCACGCGTCGAACATGTCGTAGCGCTCCAGACGCACGTCGTCACCGAGCTTTGGCAGCAACGCGCGATTCACGAGCGGGACCTTGCGCACGTCGCGGCACTTCGTCATGTCGAAGCCCGCGAACAGGTTCTTCACGATGCCCGATTGCGGGCGCGACGCCTCGCCGGTCTCGTTGTAGATGACGACAAAACGGTTGGCGAACATGAAGGGCTTGGACTGTTCGTCGCAAAAGAACATGCCCTTTCGGGTGCTGCAGGCGTAAGCCTCGACGTGCCGGTCGGTCACGTAGTAGCGCCCGAAGCGCACCGCCTGCATCACGCTGAGTGACGTGCTGCCGTCGGACGCACCAACGTCCGCGATCACCGCCTCCGACGACAAGTCGCTGTTCGCGAGCAGGCGCGTGGTTTGCGGAAAGCGGTCGGCCCACGTGGTCTTGAAAACGCCGTGGATCTTCATCCTGACCAGGATCTCGTTGGCGTCGCCGTCGCTGATGCCTGGATCCAGCAGGCCGCGCGGGTCGGGGCAGCCACGCTGCATGCCGGGCCACAGTTTCCTGCAGAAATTGCGATTCAGTCTTATGGGTCTGCGCATGACGTATTTACCAGTTCACGATAAAGGTCCACGAAGCGATGGGCGATGGCCTTGCGGGCGAAGCATTCGACGATGCGTTCGCGCGCGCGCAAGCCCAGCGCCTCGCGTTCCGACGCGGACAGGGCGGCAATCCGTGCCCAGCCTCGGCTGAGCGCAGGCGCATCGCGAGGCGGCACCTCCACGCCGGTGTCGCCGATGATCAGGGCCGCATCGCCGACATCGGTCGCGACGCAAGGCGTTCCGCATGCCATCGCCTCGGCGACCGCGTTGGGAAAGGCCTCGCCGCGCGAAGACAACGTCGCGATGTCGAACGCTGCATCCAGCGCGGGAACGTCTGCACGTTTGCCGCACAACCGCATGTGCGGCCGCAGCCCGAGCCGATCGATCGCGGCGAGCAACGACGGGTTGTCGTCGGACGCGCCTTCACCCACCAGCACGAACACCGTGCCCGGGTGCTCCGGCAGGAAACGTGCCGCGGCCTCGAGGAAATTCGCGTGGTCCTTGGTGGGATGCACGCGCGCGATCATCCCGATCACCAGCGTGTCGGGGTCGATGCCGAGTTCGCGTCGCACGCGCGTCCGCGCGGCGGGATCAGGCTTGAGCCTGTCGGTGTCGTAGCCGTTCGGGATCACCAGCGCGCGCCGAGCGGAAAACCCGAATTGCGAGTGCTGCTTCGCCGCGAGCGCCGACACGTAGCGGATGCGCTTGGGTGAGCGGGACAGCCACGCGTTGGCGCGGATCACGGCGCGGGTCTTGCGTTTTTCGCTCGCGAGATCGCTGAGCGAGTGATGGATGCCCCAGATCACCGGGGTACGCAGACCGGTCATCGCGAGCGAAGTCACGAGGTTGGCGTGGTACATCCAGGCGTGGATCACGTCCGGCTGGTTGCGGCGCAGGACGCTTCGCAATCGCAATACATCGCCGGGCGTGGCGCGACCCGGGTTCATGTCCAGGTGACTGAGGGGAGCCAGGTCGGCCACGCGCGCGCTCAGGGGGCTTTCACCCCGGAGTGCGACGACCGTGTTGTCCGGCTCGCTCAACGCCTCCAGCAGTCCGCACAGCGCCAGCTCCGCGCCACCGACCTCGAGACCGGTAATGACGTGGCATACCTTCATCGCACACCACCCGCGCGTGTGGCGCCGTACGCCGGGCGTCCCCCGGCCGCCACCTCCGGTGGCGCGTCGTCGACCTCCAAGGCGGCAGAATCCGGCGAGGCGTCGGGCGAGTGGCGGACACGCTTCCGGAAGCGCCGGCGAAACAGAGCGAGGAGCCCGTAGAACTGGAAGACCACCACCAGCCCGTCGATCTGCACCCGGTGCCGCGCGCCCTGCAGCGTGGTGAACGAACCGTACAGCAGGACCATCAGGATGAAATAGATGACAATGAAGCGGCTCGAAATCGTGGCCTTGCGCCAGACGCAGCGCATGCCGTAGAACATGAGCGGCATCAGCGCCCAGTAAATCATCTGCGGAAGGTCCATGAATCCGTAGCCCGGCGCGGTGTGGAACGGGATCGGCGTAATCAGGAACCGGACGACGCCCTTCACCGGGTTGTCCATCTGGGAACGCAAGGTGTGCGCGGCGCCCGTCAGGCTGCCGTGCCCCACGTGGCGCACGACGAAAAACAGCGCGGCGGCCGCCAGCAGCCACAACCACGGATTGCGCCGGCCGCGCGATGACATGAACAGCGTGATGCCGAAGGCGATGCCCAGCATCAGCGGCACGTACAGGCGCGTGATCGCCAGTACGAGCGCCGCCGCAATGGCCAGCAACGCTGCGCGCCCGATGCGGTGCTTGTCCACCAGCGCCACCGCGCACACGGCCGCCGCGGTGCCGGTAGCCACCAGGGTGTCCTTGAAGTTGGGAATCGTTGACCACACCAGGATGTCCGGGCTGAGTGCGACGAACGCGAACAGGCCGATGGCGGCGCGGCGGCCCATGCCCAGTCCGTCGCGCGCGACCTTCATCAGCAACCCGGCTTCGAGGAAGGTCAACACGATGTTGAGCGCGACCGGTGCGTAATAACCGGCGCCGAACAAATCCACCGCGGTGGCGTTGTAAACGTAGTAGGCGATGTTCTGGCCCGTGACCGTGCTGACGATGTGTTGGTAATGGCTGATGATGTTCATCAGGCCGATGCCGTTGGCCGCGAGCTGCTCGCCGATGTCGAGGTACCGCAAGTCGTCATCGAAGGTGTAGGTGCCGTTGAAAAGGAAGCCGAAATACAACAGGAACAGCCCCGCTTTCAGTGCCGTGATCCAGTAACTGAGAACGATGCGGCGGGTAAACGCGTACGTGATCGCGAACCCCGTGACCAGGATGAAAATGGCGGGCCAGGCAAGCTCGATGAGCGGGAAGGGCTGCATGCGGCTAGCCTCGTCCGGCCCTGCTGCCGAGCGCGCGAAGCGCCTGCTCCGAATGGCGCAGCAACGCATCGAGGGAATAGGCTTCCTCGATCCGCGTGCGCGCCGCAACCTGCAACCGGGCGGCTTCTTCGGGATCTTCGAGTTCCTTTGCCACGCGTTCGATGGCGGCCGCGAGTGCCGGCGAATCGCCGGTTTCGACCACGGCCCCGCAATCCCCGACGATGCGCGCGGAATCCCCGACATCCGTCACCACGCACGGCCGTCCGCAGGCCATGGCTTCGGCGATGACATTGGAAAAACCCTCGCCACAGGAACTCGAAAC
>Ga0207667_10000468_pt1 | contig 53974 bp, 38 predicted proteins | sample KBSCornC52_FD_184301 | JGI IMG/M metagenome (GOLD analysis project Ga0207667, IMG submission 184301) | Corn rhizosphere microbial communities from Kellogg Biological Station, Michigan, USA - KBS Corn C5-2 (SPAdes) (version 2) | ecosystem: Host-associated > Plants > Roots > Rhizosphere > Soil ... | reverse complement strand
TTGATTTCCTAATCTGCGGATGTACGCCATATGTTGCTATGTTCGTGAAACGTTTCGAAATTCCATTGACACCGAGATGCATCGCTGCTAAATTTGGCCTTCATCGCCTCTGGTTCTTCATACGCGGATGCTGTTGAGGCGAGGTTGCTCCAGCCGTTTAAACGGAACAACAGAAACATGCATCGTCCGTCGGCGATAGGAAGCGCTGGCAAGCAAGATGGGTTTGGTTGAAGGAAGCAAGTTGATTGCCCGGTTCCTGAAAGGCAGTCGGATCGGATTAGAAAATGAGTACCGAAGTTATGGGCAGTACGCGTTCCTCAGCGGCTCAGGCCCCGTTCCGCGTGGGCCTATTAAGCTTCTCCGATGGAAGGCCGAGAGTACACGAGAGCCTGCAGGGCGCGATTGAACGGCACGAGAAGACACTGCTTGATGCAATCGGAAAAGACCCACTCCTGGCCGCTATCCCGGCAAGTGAAATCGTTCATTCCATCGCGCACTCAAGGACGGCTGCCGCTGAGATGCGCACCGCGGGCGTCGAAGCCGCAATTTTTAGCATCCCTGTCTTTGCCTTTCCGAACTACAGCCTCATGGCCGCGCGCCTACTTGGCCTCCCCGTCCTACTCAACTCACCCAAGGATCCAACGCTCCCCGGCTTGGGCGGCGTCATGGCGGCACACGGCGCCATGACCCAAATCGGGTTGAAGGCTTTCAAAATGTGGGGCAATCCATCCGAAGAACCCAATCTGCAAAAGACGCTTTCCGCGTTCTGCCGTGCATCGGGAGTCGCGGAGCGGCTCAAAGGCAGCGTCTTTGGCCTCATCGGCGGCCGCAGTATTGGAATGAACACCGGAGTCGTCAACACGCAGGAGTGGATGCAGCGTTTTGGAATCGACGTGGAACAAATTGATCAATTGCGCGTCGTTGACCTGGCGCGCAGCATGGATGAAGAAGAGGTGGATCGCGCCTATGCCTGGATGGGCTCAAAGATGGGACGTGTCGTCACCACTGGGAAAGCCACGCCAGAGCACGTCAAAGAACAGATTCGGCATTACCTTGCGATTCGAAAAATCATTGAAGAGTATGGGATCGACTTCACTTGCTTGAAATGTCATTACGACCTCAGTGAGTATCACGTAACTGGTTGCGTCAGCGCAATGTTCCTAAACGACCCGTACGATTGGAATGGCGCAAAAGAGCCCACTGTCATGGCCTGTGAAGCAGATGCGGACGGCGCGCTCACCATGCAAATCTTGAAACTGATCAGCGGCTATCCGACGCTCCTCTTCGATCTGCGAAGCTACGATGCCCAGAACAAGATCTACGTTTGTTGCAACTGTGGAGCGCAGCCATCATGGTATGCCGCCCGCAGCGACAATCCCGACGAAAACCTCGCCCTGATTCAGCTTGAGCCCGTCATTCCCAAGTATGGCGGCGGCGGCGCGCATTTTTCTTACGTCTGCAGGTCGGGCGAGATCACGTTGGCACGGCTCACGCGCGTGAACGGCGAATACCGCATGTTCATCGCGCTTGCGGAATTCGTTGACTTCCCGCGCGAAAAGATGGCGGAAACCTGTTCTGTCTGGCCTCATGGATTTGTCCGCATGAATGCCGAGCCGGACGACCTTATCGGCATGTACAACACAAACCATGCGCATGTCGTTCCAGGGGACCACCGGCGCGCCCTCCAGTATTACTGCGCGTTCATGGGAATTCACGCGGATGTGTTGGGCTAACATGACCTTGAGTCGAGTTCAACTCCAGACAACAACGCAAGCAGTATTGAAGTGGAACCAATTCCGAATCTCCGATTTGGATCGCAGAGTCGCTTGCCTCAGACCGTGGAATCGCCTATATCGACTACAATTCCCCTGCTAAGAAGTCGCTGCTGGCCCACGCCGTCGACATTGGTTCCGGCATGTCGTTAGCAGGCGCATGGTCGGCTCGCGCCGCAAGATCTATGTCATTCTCGCGAAGACGAGCTCGACTCCGGCGTTGTCTGGTGAAAGTACCGGGGCATCCTTTACGTCTTAGACCGGCGACATGGTTTACAACCCCATGCGTCGAAAGCGGCTCTGGTGTTCGGCGGGTTCTGCCGGTCCAGACTGAGTGGCGAAGCGCAGGAAGTATTGTCTTCGGTAGTGGAAGAATTGGGCGAGGAATTGATGCCGTCTTCGCCAGTCAGACAGCTTCGCTCCACGCTTCCTGCCCACACTCGGTCACCCTCATGCAGTTGCGCTTCGCTTCACTCGCCGTAACCAGCTTGTGACGGGACTTGCACCCGTAAGAGTGCGCCCATGCTGGGCGCACATACGGTGAAGGAGCGGGACCATCCCGCTCCTTGTCTGGCCGTTATTGCGAGTCCTTTACACAGCGAAAGCCAACTGCACCGGAACGATCGATGCTTGGAGCCATCAGAAGCAGCTTGCCGTGCTGTGAGTTTCTGTATGCCTCAGGGAAGTACCAATGAGATCCGAGGGGGTAATAATGGCTGCCGCCACGCACGATTGCCGCTCTTGTGTGTACATCGACATACTCATCTGTCCATTGCCACACGTTGCCCACCATGTCCATCACTCCAAAAGGGCTCGCGCCGTTCGGATGTGCGTCAACGTCACTGGCGGGACCCATCACGCGGCCGTGGTCAGCAATCGGTGCGGGTGCGTCCTTAGAACCCGAGCCCATACGGCAAAACGCAGCGGACCCGATTCCTAGCGAGGAACTCCCCCCTCCGGCAGGGACCGTGCCCGCAGGCTCCATACTAGCGGGAATAGGGAGAATTGAAGTAACGAGTGCGTTGCGATCGAGCGGCGGTTGCCATTCACAGTTACCCCATGGATATTGGCGACCGTCTTTTCCCTGCGCGGCATATTGCCATTCCCACTCGTGTGGCAGACGTTTGCCTGCCCACTTTGCATATTCACGGGCATCTTCAAGCGATACCCATGTAACCGGCTTTTGAGCCGCACCGTCGGGGAAGGAGCCATTTTTCCAATCCTTCAAGAAGTTCAAACGGTCTTTGGGCCGATAGTGGGTGGCGTCGAGAAACTTCTTGAATTGCTCGTTCGTGACCGGAAACTTATCGATATAGAACGGCTTGATGTCCATTTGATGCTCGTGAAATCGGCGAGCGCTGTTTTCCCATGGATACTGGACATCGACACCGATATCGTCCGATCCTTCGATCTCAATTCCTTCAACTTCGAAATTGAACGAGCCACCGGGGATCTGAAGCATGCCTTCCGGGGTGGAATTTGCAGGAGAAGTGGCAGCAATGTCGACGATTTTCTGGGGAATGGCGGTCCACTGATGCGGATAATCAGCCAGAGGCTTGGCAGTCATCGTCGCCATTTTACTCATCAGCTCTTTCATGTGAGCATCGGGCTCGCTGCTCGAGGCGAAAATCGCCGCGTACCCATGAGCCTCAAGGGCAAAATGCAAGGTGTCTTGATTTCCTTCAGCTGACGGCTTCAGTTCCACACCGTGATAGAGATCGAAATAACGCATACCGTCGCGGTGAGTAAGGGTCATCTGTGCACCGTCGAGGTCATATTCGTTCCGATTGACGATCGTCCACACTGTTTGATCACCAAGAGGCCAGCGGCTTGCAAAGACGCCGTACCGGTGCATCGGGAACCATGGTTGCCATCCCTGGCTTACCAGAAAAGGAGTTACGGCTCGTTCAATGGTTGCCATCCTGCGCGTTGCTTCCCCGTCTTGTGGAGTTACACCGTTCCAGATACCCCAGACATTCTCCCAACTTTCCCAACCCTCACCATTAAAAAATGCGTATTGCAGATCGTCCGTCTTGTTCCTGTTCCATCGGCCCTGAATATTTACCTCGTGGCGTGGTTCCAGCCAGCGGAAGCGGTCGACAGAGGGAGCAAAAGGAAAATTTGCCGGGCCGTACTGCCCCCAGGTCAGTACATTCCACGCAATTCCTTCATCGTGAGGACTGCCCTCCGGCTCAAACGCCAACGGATGACCGATCTTTTCGGCAGCCAACGAGAACGCCTGCGGCACACCTTGCTGGGTATCTCCATTCATACCATCGGCATCAATTGCTTTCATCAGCTCGGCTGTGGCGTCGGGCCACGGTTTGCCAGGATCCCGCGTTCCCTGATCCCACATCATAAAAGGAAATAGAACGCGTACACCTCTGCGATGGAAGTCCTCTACCATTTTGTGGACACCTTCGATACCACCAGGCATTGATTGCACCATATCAAGCTGATTGCGATCATCTATTCCCATGTTTGGATAAGTAGACCAGATCAAGACTGCATCGATGCCGCCATAACGATTGGTGAGATCGTCGAGATAACGACCGACGGTATAGGAATTGGCAGTGGCGTCGTAGAAGTAACGATCGTGCACCATCATCTGAGGCTGTATGAATGACGATTGCGCCCATTTGAGTGCAGGATTCCCATATCGAGCATCGTCGTATCCGATACGAATACGCTCCTCCATCCTCCAGTGCACAATGCTTTCCAGCCATTGCTTGTAGTTTTCCTGTGTGCAGGCGTTGTACCCGCCTAAAGCGCGAAGCGTCAAGCATCCGGGAGCAGAAATTTGCTGGCCGATCGGTTGGTTGAAATTGTCCTGTGGGACTACAGCAGGTCCACCTAGCCCCTGTGCGTTCGCAGAAGCCAGCGTGAATACCGTTGCCAACGCCATGGCAAGTGGCATGGCAACATTACGAATCCCTGATCTCATTTCGTCTCCTTGCTACGCAACCTCTAAAGTTTTCCTACAGCGCTTCACCCGAGTGCAATTGAATGTGTCCTGATTCGGAATAAAAACGCAAAGTCAGCTAGTGGCGCGTATCAATGCGCACGTTCAGCCTGTCCTTCATTGAACGTTTCAACCTCTTCCAATGTCGGCATAGAGGGTTGTGCGCCGGGCCGGGTAACAGATATTGCAGCGACGGAAGCTGCGAAGCGGGCGCTCTCGATGGCGTTCATTCCTCTCATCAGCCCCACAGCAAATCCACTGTTGAAAGCATCTCCGGCCGCTGTTGTATCCACTGCATTGACTGAGAACGCAGGGACCAATTCCCTCGTGCCGCACTGTTGAGCAACGAGTGCTCCTCGTGTTCCGATTTTCAGCAGCACATTTTTCGGGCCACGCAACAACAGCGTCTCCGCAGCGTGATGGTAGTCCTCGTCATTCGCGACGATGGTCTTAAGCAATTCCTGAGTTTCGGTCTCGTTGGGAGTGATCCAGGTGATTCTGCGCAGCAGATTTGTAGAAAGATTGCGCGCTGGAGCTGGGTCCAACATAATAGGAATGTCGTTTCGTTCGGCAAACTGCGCAAGATATTCCACTGTGTGAAGTGGAATCTCCAGCTGTGTGAGGATCATCCCCGCGCGTTGAAGCAGCGACCCCGCCTGATCCAGTATGTCTGGTTCGAGATGCCCATTGGCGCCTGGAACCACTACGATATTGTTTTCACCGAGCGAGCTCGTTGTAATGAGCGCAACTCCGGATGGCCCAGGCATGGCAATTACGGCAGTAGTGTCTACGCCTGCATCGATCAGCCCTTTACGCAGTTGTTCGCCGAAAGGGTCGGCTCCGACACAGCCCACCATAGCAACCGGATACCCCAATTTTGCTGCGGCAACCGCTTGGTTGGCTCCCTTTCCACCGAAGAATGTATAAAACGACTTGCCGGTTATCGTTTCCCCGACTCTGGGTATGTGCTCTGCGCCGACCACGAGGTCTAGATTGATACTTCCAACCACCACAATTGGTTTATGCATAAATCAATGTGCCACCATTGGGGCGACGGCGATCGAACCGAGCCCGAGTAAAAAGAATAAGAACATGGCAGGAATTAGCCTGCGCGAAGATTGTGGAGCTTGAGCAAATTCCTTCCAGATGAAGACGCCCCACATTGCCGACACCATGGTGGCACCTTGCCCAATCGCATAAGATACTGCCGGTCCAATCATTTGTGCGTGTGAGGCAACGATATTAAATACCATTCCGGTGCACCAGATGAATCCGCCCAATATGCCCCACAAGTGCCAAGTGGAATGCGCTCGAAGATATTGCGACATTTTTACCGGCGGAGTACCCGAAAGCGGCTTCTTCATTAACAGGTAATTCACAGGTATCGCGCATATCGCGATTCCCAGGGAGAAGAAGAATACGACGGTATAAGGTCCGAGAGAGCCGCTGCCCTGCAATGCTTTTGCGACCAGCGGATAAAAGGTGCCCATCAATACACCGCAAACGATACTGATCCAGATTCCGCGAGCACTGACAGATTTCCGCTGTTGCTCTCTGCGGAAGTACGCGAGTGCATCCAAAACTATAGCTAGGATTACCAGCGCCATTCCTCCGAACAGTAGAAGTGCGTTTCCCTTAGGTGAAATCGCGTAGTTCAAGAGAACACCAACAACCAAAGCCAAACCGATTCCGACTGGAAATGCCACAGCTAGACCTGCAATTTCGATCGCTGCGACGAGCAGAAGATTGGCGAAATTAAAGACCACGCCTCCCGCGATTGCCAGCAAAAAGTGATGGATGTCAGCCTGCCTTATGTTTTCGAAGAAGGAAAAGCCGCCACCACCCCAGTTGCCGAGGCTAAGGCCCCAACACAAACTCCCTAACACTACGCCAGCAACATAATCCCAGTAGAAGAGCTGAAAAGCATAGCCTGGGGTGAGCTTCATCGTATTCGCCCAAGATCCCCAACACAGCATACTTACGAGCATGAACAGCAATGCAACCAAGTAGATCTCCGGCTGATACACGGCTCTCCTTCATTTCAAACTGCGCGCGCGTGATTCTGCACTAGTTCAAACGGCCCGTCCTGATGAAGGGATGGCCGCATCAATATCAAGTTTTCGAAAAAGTCTAGGGTGCACGCCCGTTTAGGAATTTGTAACTGCTTGTTGGCTCTGCCGCCTGTTCCATTCCAACTTTCGACACTCCTTTGGTCCTATGTCTTCTAGACGAAGCGGAGCTCGTTATTCGGCTCGCGGCCCTTTAAACAGGCTCAATGTCAGTCGCGAAGCGCGATCTCTGCCGCCGCAGCCTGTATCTTGCCCGGGTTGACACCGGGCACACTCTTGAGCTGCTCAATGCTCGTGATTTCGCCTCTCTGCTCCCGGAAGCTGACGATTGCCCGCGCCTCTTCCGATGTGAGGCCCAGCCCTTCCTCTATCTGAGAGGCAGTTGCTTTATTCACGTTCGTCTTACCGAAATCCTTCGTTAGATACGCGATCACATCCGCAATCTCCGGTTCTGAAAGCACCGCCCCACGTCCTACCATTGTGTCAACCATTCTCCGCCAGCCTGCCTCTGTGTACCGCGTCCTGGTCACCACACCGATTTCGTGACATTGCACACAAGCGCGTTGCACGACCGCCTTGCCATTTACCTCCGGCGGCCCGACGCTTTTGTTTCCGGCGGGCGCAGGTACAGCAGCAGATTGTACGACTGGAGATTGACTGCGTGGGGCAGCAACTCCTAAGTTGCTGCCACCCATTCCGAACGCTACGATTCGGTCGGTTCCAACATACACAGTTCCACCAGCGATAGTTGGCGAGTTGTATTTCCCACTCGCTTGAAGAAGCCCGGCGGCGCTCTTCCAGATGACCTTCAGCGTCATTGGATCGATAGCGTAGAGAACAGGTTGTGGCGCTCTGGGGCCCGTCAGTCTCGCGCTGCGCCGCGCGTTCTCGTCCAACACCCACACGATAGCGTCCTTGCCACCGTTGCTGCTGACCACAGCTGGTCCCGGATTCTGCAGCACGAAGTCCATCGCCCGCCCATCAACCCGAAGGTACGGATTGACGCCTGCCGGACGAAGCAATTTTAGCCGCACTAGACCGGGCGCGACGCTGACCTCCGTGTCCTCCGTATCCTTGCTCGCGCCCGAGTAGAACAGGTACTCATCGCCGGCAGTTTTCCGAAAGTAAGCAGGAGTAGCCCGGTTCTTCGCTCTGTCAAGCATGCCTTCAGTGTCTGAATATGGGCCAAAAATATTGATGGGACCCCGCTTGCCAAATTGCGGCTGAGGCTCCGGGGAGAGCAGGGATTTGTCGGTATCGGAGTCCTCGCTACAGGGCCGACGCTCATCGCCGGGGGCTGTGAAACTGGATCGGCCGATGAGATACGCGTTTCCCTGCTTGCCTCCTACCGCGAGCAGCGGATCTTCCGAGATCGACCTTTGGTCAATATCGGGCAGGATAGCAGTGCCGCTGCTGCCAACATCGACATCCGCAGCCTCGGTGCGACAGTAGTTGAATGGCGTGTAAACGCCCCGCAACGTGAAGCCGGACTCGGAAAGAGGATCGAATTTTAGCACCGATTGCGCCCAGTTGTGCAGGGGCGGCGCGTGCTTCTCGCTTCCGCTGGCGCCGGTAACGGCATAGATGTTTCCGCGGGTGTCGATCGATACGCCAGTGGAGCCCCAAACTCCGCCGATAGAATCCTCTGCCAGCGGTGTACTACTGAAGGAGGACACAAGAACCTTGCGCTGCGTATCAATCCCTACCACCCAGCCGCGCCCTTGGCCGATAGTCGCAAAAAGATAGCGATCGTCGGGGCTGAGGTTGAGTGCGCCGCGCTGGATCGAGAACCGCCCTCGCCGCCAGGGGGCCGCAGGTGTGTCACCATAGCGAGGGTTCCGATTAATCGATGGTTGTTCGAGTGTTCTTTCATCGATCGCTATCGGCCAACCGTCCAGCACCGCGCCGGTAGACAGATCGATCGCATACATTCTGAAGCTCGTAGCTGCGCCGCAACTAGCGACATAGAGATGTTTGCGCGCCTTGTCGATCACAGGTGTGCCGACGATGCCCATGGCGCTGGCATCCCAATTCAGGATGCACGGATCATCCAATTGCTTCTTCCAGAGGATGGCGCCGGGAGCGACTCCGTTCGACTGGGTCGCATTAATGGCATAGACATAGCCTGTGCTCGTGGCGGCGATGACCACGCGGAAGGTCCTGCCCTCTTGCTCCTTCGTCTGAATCTTCAGCCCGTCCACATATAAAGGGGATGCGTAAAGTCGTGCCGGATAATTCTCGAACCCGTCCAGTGCAGGGGACTCCCATAGCTTGCCGAAAGGTCCTTTGGCGAGAATTGCTGGGGAGAGTTTACGCTCATTAGAAAACCAGCCGGTGCGTTGGCGGTCAGCGTGCGCGGTCAACACATCGGTCCGCGTTGCCGTCTCAGTCACCGCCGCTGCGGCCAACGACATGAAGAAGAGGGACAATAAAACGCCGGGCGCCGCACGTATGATCATTTCTCTCCGATTGCGATCCGGTCGGGCGTGTTATATGAAATTGACAGCACCGCATCGTCCTTGCCGATGTTTCGCGCATTATGCGGAGTTCCCTCCGGGACTGTGACTGTGTCCCCCGCGCGCATCTCGAACTCCTTGTCGCCCACCCGGTTCATGATGTTTCCCTGGAGTACGTGCAGGATCTCATCGCAATTGGGATGGAAATGAACTGGGTTTTCCTTCCCGGGGCTAATGGTCGCTATGCCCACCGTCATCGAGGTCGAGTTCCCAAGCTCCCGCGAGGCAAACCATTCGAGCTTACCCCAGGGTTGCGTTTGGACCTGCGCATCCGCCCGAAGTAGGAGCACACTCTTAGGTGCCGCCGAAGCGGCAGCGCGACTACCACCACGTGGCATGGTGGGGGCATCTGTAGTCGCCCCAGCCAACGCCACGTCGCGCTTCGCTGTCCAAAGGATCGCGTTTAGAAGCATGGTGCGAATCTCAGGCTGATCGAACGTCAACAGATAGTGTCCGCTTGTGAATGCGAATGACCGCCCTCCATTCGGCCTCTCGGCAGCCCAGGCGATGACGTGGTCGGATGGAGGTTCCTCGAAGACCGGTTGGTTGTTTCGGGTTTGGATATGTGTCTTCGCGGTAAGTATCGGCGTGACTTTGTCGGTCGTGGAGAAAGTGATGGTTGGATAAAACTCGTCGAGATACTCGAAAGGTTTTAGTCCATTGGCGATGGGGTTCTTACCCGCACCTGAGATTCGTATCTGCGCGATTTCCGTTGTGCGGTCAGCCATGCCGAAGCGGACTCCGCCCAGCCAATCGGCCATCGGAATGACGCTAGTGCGATCGGGAACTGTGGACGCTTGGTGGAGAGCAATCAGTCCTGCACCTTTTTCCATCAACCGCTCAATAGCGTCCCGCCGCGGCTTACTGTCTAAGACGTCGCTCATCGTCCGGTAATCCATTCCGAAATACAAGAGAACGACGTCGGCGTCCGCGATCTGAGAAAGATCTGAAGGAAAACCTGCCGGAAACGACTTGACCGTGGGATTGAGAGCTTGCAACTGGGTTGACCCTTTGATCAACCGCTCTATCGCTAAGATTCCGTCAGGGTAGTCGTGTTCGGTTCTGGGATACCCTTGTTTGTCTCCGCCGATCAGAACAATCGTCGGACCACCGGGCGCCGCAGCGACGGTAGAGGCGACGAAGGTGAAGAAAGCTCCCGCTGCCAGAACGCAGATGGCCGGGATTGCAGCGGGCAACCGCGCCAAAACAGCACGTGAAAGATTCAACGTTTGAATAGCTCTCATAGAAATGCCTTTGTCTCCTGCCTGGGCAGGGTCAGTTTCGAAAAATGAAGCACCTCATCGACAAATCGCAGATTCATTCCGCAGCTCTTCAACTCTAGCCTCGATTTACGCCCTTAGGGGCCCTTCGCAATCGATTCTTCGGTGATCGAATGCGAAGGAGCGATTCTTTGCGATCAGAACACAAATTTTGTCGCCCCCTGCAGAATCCGCGGGTTGTTCGCCGACAGTATCTTCCCGAAGTTACTCGACGTGAGGGTCGTATTCGGGTTATTGAATACTGGATGGTTTAAGACATTGAAGGCCTCGAACCGCACGGTCAAGGTTCCGGCCTCTCTTACCTTGAAAGCGCGAGAAAGGTCGGCGTCGAAAGTGAAACCTCCCGGCCCCTGTATCGAATAACTTCCCGCATTTCCAAACGTACCTGTCGCTTGCTTCGCATAGGCCGCGGTGTTAAACCATTGTTGAAGCGTCCGCTTACCAAGATGGTTATCTGCAACCACATTGGGACGGTCGTTCCCAACCGCTGTCAGGGAAATGTCTTGGCCATCCACGGGGTTTAGCCAATTTCCAGTCTGAGCTCCTATGATTCCCGCTTGTTGCCAATTGCTGAAAAGACTATTCACGATCCTGTTCTCGAAATGCGGGCTAGTGGCGAGGTACGACACATTGAAGATTTGCCGGATGTCGCTGATGCAATTCCCATGGTTTGCGCGGATGTTATCCGGATCCTGGATGGTCGATCCACCTGCTTCAGCATTTTGCTCTCCCTCGCTCAAGCAATGCGACCAAGTGTAGTTCGCCAAGACGCTGAAGTGCCCGTTGAAACGACGGTTCGCGGAAAGGAGCATGGCATTGTAATCGGCGTTGGCCCCGTCGTTTGTGTATGGGACGTTGCCAATCTGGGCCCCTGCCGTCGGGTTCAAGAGGCTAAGGATGCGTCTGGCCTGCGTATTCCCGGTACCGGAACAAGCGGTGCCGTTCGCGCCTGGCGCCACGGTCAGCGAGCCGCAGCTTCCCGCGCCAGTCCACTTACCGGGTATGTACACGGCATGATCAAGCTGATAACCAACCCAGCGGTGAGTGGATTTGTTACCGACGTAAGAAGCAGTGAGAAGCAAATTCGCTCCCACCTGCCGCTGGATTGAAAGGTTCCACTGCTGCGTATTCGGCGGACGCAATTGCAAAGGCAGAGTCATGAACTCGCCGGCGGGAACGAAGGATATATTGGCCGGCGGTGGAAACGGCAAAGGAAAAGGATCGCCACCGGCGACGCCCGCGTATGGATTGGAGAAGCCTCCCGAGGGGCTGACCAGGGAGATCTGGTTTCCATAGGGGGCGATGTACGAATAGACCTCAAAAAATGCCACTTCCGGATCCGCGTAGAAACCTCCGTATGAGGTTCGCACGCTCCATCGGCCTGTACCGGTAGGATCCCAGGCGATACCAATCCGCGGCTCGAAATCCCATAAGGTGTGATGTGTGCCGGCTGACGGCACGGCTCCGTGCCCCGGAATTGTGTCCCCGGGGAAGAAGACCCCAGGAGGCGCATTTTGGAATGTTGAACTGTGATTGCCGCTGACATAATCTGCCTGGTCGAAGTAGGACGTACGCCCGTGAATGTCATACGGAGGAAGGTAAGGGTGCCAGCGGAGTCCGCCCATGAGTGTCAGCCGTTTGCTAACGCGAAAATTTTCCTGCACGTACAGTCCGGCCATGTTGTCCCTGGCATCCCAGACTTGGGCGGAACCCTGAGAGAACGATGAAGGATCCCCAAGGAGAAAATCGGCAAGCCCAAGGCCGGTTGCCTGCCCGTTGAACGAGAAACTCCCGGTAGTGAGTGTTGCGAAATTTTCGTTGAGCTGCGCACGTTCATACAATCCACCAAAAGTGATCTGATGCCGGCCATGAATCCAACTTATGTCATCCCGCAATTCGACCTGGTTTCTGTTGACGTATGCCTTGGCGCAAGTGCCACAGCTAGTCGAGAATCCTCCGGTAACACTGAGGGCGGGAGTATTCCCAGGAGACGGGGCGATATTCAGGCCGAGGCTGGAGGCCGAAGGCACCGTTGGAGCTGCTCCCCGAGCGAGCGGCTCTCGAGTCCAGGTTCCATGCCAACTGTTAAGAATGCTTTGAGAAAGAGTGTAGGTATCTCCTGCAGTCACCTCCTGAACCATCATGTCAATGCCTGTTCTGGTGGTCAACAGCAGGTCCTTTCCGTCGAAAACTGGTGGATTGCTGTAGTGCGTATTGAAGTATCGGCCAAAGACGCTGTTTCGACTCCCGATTGTCCCATCAACTCTTCCAATGAACTGATATTCGTTGCTCGGGTTCGGAATTCCAATCAGAACTTTTCCGCATGGATCGGTGGTGGAAGGAAGATACTTCGATGTCAGTTGCGTGGCCGAGGAATTGAAGAAAGTTGGATTAATCTGGTTTCCGGCAAACGTCCCACCTGCGGGATTATTAAGGGTGATGGGTTTGCTGGTGCACCTGGATGATTCAAGGGTACTGAAGTCGCCGTTGAGCGAAGCCGGCGTAGGGACGAAGAAAGTACTGGTCGGTGGAGCAGTACGCGTAATCGTCCCCTGAAATCCGCCGAAAAAGAAGATCTTGTTCGCTTTGATTGGGCCGCCCAGAACTCCGCCAAATTGGTTGCGTTTCAGCGTGTCGTGCGCAGATGCGAAGTAGTTGGCGGCATTCACATCGCCATTGCGAATAAATTCGAAAAGATCCCCGTGGAACCTGTTGGTTCCCGACATGGTGACAAGATTGACGACGCCCCCAGGGTACCCACCGTACTCCGCAGGAATCATACTGGTTTGAACGCTGAATTCTTGCACCGCATCCGGGAACGGCAATGGCAGATTAGAGCCCCCGTAGAGATCGTTATACCCGCCGCCGCCGTCCACCATATACTCAGTTCCACCGGCTTCACCTCCTGCTACGTTGATGGTGTGGGAAGTCGGGTAGTTCTTGCTACTGATGTAATCGCCGAAATTCGTTTGAACAGCCGCACCCGAGAGTAGGACCAATTGCGTCAGATCCCTTCCATTAAGAGGGAGATCCACCACACGCCTGTTTTCAATGACGGACGAAACGGATGACGAATCGGCATTGACCATCGAGGCATTTGCGTTGACAGTGACGCTCTGACTGGCTTCACCAACTTGGAGCACGATGTTAACTGTAACGTTGTCATTTACCTGGAGAACAATGCCCCTCTGGGAGTACGTCTTGAACCCCGAGTGAACAACCTGAAGTACATAAGGTCCGACGGCCAAATTCGGAAGAACGTATGCTCCGTTTGCCCCCGTGACCGCAGTCTGTGTAAACCCGGTACTTGTTTGGGTTGCTTTTACCTCGGCCCCAAGAACGACGGCGCCGGTGGAATCGGAAACCGACCCTGCGATCTGAGCAACTGCCCCCGCTGATGCTTGCGCAATCAATGAGGCGGGATGCAAACACAACAATATGACCACTGCAATGGCCGTTAGAACTGTCACTTGATAGAGATGCTTCATGCCGTTACCTCCACGGTCGGGTGGCTAGAGTTCGGACACTTTCAGTCGAGAAATGCTTGAGGAAGTAACTCGACCAATGTTCCACCGGGATCATCCTCGTTCCACCGCGTTGATATGCTGAGCCCTGGTACCTTCAATTGCCGATGTTGGTGCAGAAGTTCGTGCCCGCTAAACTTGGCATAAACCTCATCGTTGCGCCCGAGCGATTCCCTTAAACTCTTTCACTTGGGCAGTGATTGCCTGTTCCGTGGGAAGCCGTTCTACGCTGGACGCACCGAAGAATCCGGCAACAGCCTTCGTTCGATCGAGCACGTATCTCACGTCGGACGGTTCTGCGATTGGACCGCCATGGCAGAGCACAATCACATCTGAACGTATCGATTTGGCCGCGTCACAAATCGATTGAATGCAAGGGATGGCGGCATCCAGAGTCATCGCGGTATGGGCTCCAATTGTGCCTTTAACCGTCAAGCCCATGTGTGCGACCAGAATGTCAGCGCCCGCCTGCACCATCTTGCGCGCCTGCTCCTCGTCGAAAACGTATGGGCTGGTCAGCAGATCCAACTCGTGAGCGGCAGCAATCATTTCTACTTCAAGGTGGAATCCCATTCCGGTCTCTTCCAGATTTTGGCGAAAGTTCCCGTCGATCAGGCCCACCGTCGGGAAGTTTTGCACTCCCGCGAATCCCATTTGTTTTAGTTCTTGGAGAAACCTCGGCATGCTCCGAAACGGGTCGGTTCCGTTTACGCCGGCCAGTACCGGGACTTCCTTCACCACTGGTAGAACTTCGCTTGCCATGCTAACGACAATGGCGTTGGCATCGCCGTATGCCAGGAGACCCGCCAGGGATCCGTGCCCTGCCATCCGATAGCGGCCGGAGTTGTAAATTATGATCAGGTCCGCGCCTCCTGCCTCTGCGCACTTGGCTGAAATCCCTGTCCCCGCCCCAGCCCCGATGATCGATGTGCCTGCCGCAACCGCTGCATGCAAACGCTCGAGATAATCTTTTCGAGTCAACTCCGCCCTTTTCCTTCCCATCACGATTAGTCCTCTCTCCGGAAGGCCCTGAAGACCATCCCTGTCCGACCTCTTAAGCACGGTTACATTAACTGGAATTCGCTGCAGGGATAACTTATGCTCCGCCCCCTATCGCCGAATCACCGAAACTCAGTCCGGACGAGGCGTCGACGCATTTCAAGAACTCGTCCGCGATCGCTGCAGCAAACTCCGGGTCGTTGATATGCCTATCCAGTTCCAACAGCTTCACGTTCGGTCCAATATGCGCACGTAGAGCATCGAACAGACTGCCATCCGCAACCGGGTCAAAGAACGGCTGTCCACGATGGTCGATCCCGGAAACCCCCTGAAGGGGAAGCAGCAGAACAACCGGGCCTTTGGCTTGGTTCAACTTCCGGGCAAGCATCTCACCAAGTTCCCGGTTTTCTTCTGGCGTTGTCCGCATAAGCGTCACCGCCGGATTGTGCTGATAAAAGAGCCGACCAGCGAATTTCGGCGGTACTGTTTCGGGTGCGCCAAAATTGACCATATCCAACGCGCCGACGGAAACGACCTGAGGAATGCCGATCCTTCCCGCCGCCTCCAGTCGGTCTGGCCCGGCGGTCAAAACCCCTCCTACCAACTCATCCGCAAGTTCAGTCGTCGTGATATCCAAAACGCCTTTCACAAAACCTTCGACGACCAAGCGCTCCATCGCTTGGCCGCCGGTTCCCGTGGCGTGAAATACCAAGAGTTCGTAACCGCGATCTTCCAGCAGTTCCTTCACGTGGTTCACACAAGGGGTCGTGTTTCCAAACATAGTCGCCGCCAAAAGCGTACGGCTGGACATTTCCGGCAAAGACTGTCGACACCCGCACATTCCCGCCATTGCATCTGCTGCATTCGCGAGAACGGTGTAGGTGAGACTATTTAGGCCTGTGAAGTCGGCCACCGAATACATCATGCAAAGATCGGACGTCCCGACGTAGGGACGCACGTCGCCCGATGCCATCGTGGACACCATCAGTTTCGGAGCACCGATTGGAAGTTCGCGCATTCCTGCGGTGGCAACGGCGGTTCCCGCCGAGCCTCCGATCGCCATCATTCCTTCGCGAAGACCTCTCTCACGACGCTCACGAACCCATTGCGCCAATCCTCGATGCATTGCGGCAATCGCGCGGCCACGATCTTGGCCAACGGCCAAGTCAGCGATGCTTTCGCCTGCAGCACGCCCTATTTCATCGCGCGTTACTTCCGGCTGGAATGCGGGGGATCCCAAAACGCCGATATCTACGACGATTGCGGCCAATCCCGCAGCTAGCAGGCGATCGCGCAGAAACCGGACCTCGCTACCCTTTGTGTCCAAGGCTCCCACAATGAGAATGGATCGAGGGACCGTCAAATCACTCATCGATTTCCTCCATTCATGACCCTCAATCCCGCAGCGAATGTTATCGCATTGTTATCGCATCAATGAGTAACAAAAGAATTCAATGCGCAACTTACGCCGCACAATCGCCAACTGTCAAGAGGATATTTAAAAAAGATGCACTTCTACCTTTTCATAATGAAAACAATAGGGGTACAATCAGCTCATGCTAACCCTCATAGAAAAGCTGGGGCAGTTTGTGTTTGAGGAGTTTGGCTCTCCCCGCTATGAACAACTGGCTGCATTCTTCGAAGGAGCCATTCGGGCCGGCGAGATCAGTGCGGGAGATCGCCTGCCTACCGTTCGGAGACTCTCGGGCCTTATGAGAGTGAGCGCCAAGACAATCAGCTCTGCATTCAACCTATTGGAGAACCGCAAATTCGTCCGGGCTGAAGTGGGTCGCGGCACTTTCGTCGTTCCGGACTGGCAAGATGGAAATTTGAAAACTTCCGACGGCACTTCAACCGTTTCAAGTTGGCAGAATGGAAACGGAAGTTCGCCCAATCTGGGCCGCTCCACCAACTCGCGATCGGTCCCCATGCAACGGGGGACCCGAAGCCCTTGGCGGCGAAACGCCCTGATTCGTGCCAGCTCGCGACTTCGGGCTTCCTATCCAGCCGCCATGGAATGTAGCACGGGCCGACCGGATGCGACTCTCTTGCCGATGGAAGTCATCCGTCGGGCCTGGGTCAGTTGCACTCAGGAATTTACATCAGCGGATCTGCAGTACGCCGGTACCGAACCTATCCAGCCATTGGCCGACATCCTCGTTCCGATTTTGGAGGGCGACCTCATTCCAGCTAGGACTCAGGATCTGATGGTCGGTAGTTCCGCACAGCAGTTTTTCGCCCTCATCTATGAAGTCGTATGCATGAAATCGGAAAAATCGATTGTGTCAGTCGCAGTCGAGGAGCCCGGCTATCCGACCCTTTTCGACACAATAGAGCGTGCTGGCGGTCGGCTCCTGGGCATTGCCGTAGACCGGTTTGGCGCTATCCCGGCTTCCCTCGATGCGGCCTTGCGGGATGGCGCAAGGTTAGTGATTTTGACGCCGCGCGGGCACAATCCGACCGGGGCTTCCTGGTCGCCTCATCGTTTAACGGAGCTCTCCGACGTATTGAAATCTCACCCTGACGCAATCGTCGTGGAGGACGATCAAGTCGCAGGTATTACCACAACCAAGCCAGGGACTCTGCTCTCGAGTCTTGAGCTAGAGAATCGGGTTTTGCACGTCCGTTCGTTTTCGAAATCAGTGGCGCCCGATTTGAGGATGGCGGTAGCCGTCGCCCGCCCATTTATACGAGAACCGCTGTCGGAAGCCAAAACCTTCGCCGACGGCTGGAGCTCACGCTTGCTTCAGCGAGTTCTCGCGCGGACACTTCAGACAGACGAGGCAAAGGTGGTCTTAAACAAAGCGCGAGACGCTTACCGCGACCGTCGGCAAAGCGCATGTTCCGCCTTGAATCAAATCAAGGCGCCTTGCGGGGGTGCTTGCTGGCCCGGTCCTGATGGCGTCAATGTGTGGGTCCGGCTTCCATCCGGTGCCGATTCCAAACTTATTCAGGAGCGAAGCGCGGCTGCTGGCGTTCGTATCGCCGATGGCGAACCGTTCTTCATTGCCCCGGGCCAACACGACGTCGTGCGAATCAATGCCGGTTCGGTCGAATCTCAAGATGCTGCGAAAGCCGGCAGGATCGTGGGGCAAGCCATTCTCGATTATGGTTGGCAGAATCCCGGGCCGATTCACGTATAGGACCACGCGAGATGGTACCCATAGTGGAGTCGCCGCACGAAAGTTAGTGATCACGAGTTCTGCTCTACTTGAAATAATCTCGACCTTCATTGCGTCGCTTCGTTGTAGTAAGGAGTCGCGTAGATCATTCAAGAGACATTGAATATGGATTCATCATTAACGTTCACAAGTAATACGGCGCAGTCCGACTTCTGCAACACGTGCATGTCCGTCGTGCGGCTGTTTACCTTCACGGACCAGCCTTCTGAAAATGCCGAAGGCGTGTCGGAGATCTCCCGGTTCTCGTTCATGTTGTTTTCTCAGCGTGCACGGGCTCTAACGACTACGCAGGACCGGACAGCCACTCGCGGTAACGGAGCTGCCGCGTGGCCTTCCTCCTATTCGCCAGGGAGTCGGCATCCTGATCCAGCGGTTTTACGAAGCTCAATCACCCGGCCCACCGATGCCTCGATCTACGCTTCGCCACACACCTCGCGATACGTCACGCAAGACTAGAGGTCAGGATGGAATTCGCTATTTCCTTTCCTGCAGGGACTTGCACCCCTACAACGAGGCGGTTTATTCCGGCGCACATCGAATTACCGGTTTTCGGGAACTTTGACATCCGTTCGCCAAATCGGTTCAAAATACGATTCACAGACAACATTCATCTCTGTTCGACTACGGCTCTTCTGACATATTCCAATCGAGTTCGCCTTTCGAACGTTTGAAGCAAATTCGGGCAAACAGAACTGAGAGTGGACGCTAGTCCGGCTTGCAATTGAAATTCCGATAATCACGAGTGCACCTCCATATTTCGGCCATATTCGTTCGCGCTCCCATGAAATCAATCGGATTTAGTTGTCCATGGAAATTGATAGTGGAGTAGAGTTTGCTCCATCTCCTTGCGACTTACCGGGCATTCAAGTCTAGCCAATTTGCCGCTCGGAATGCCATTTGAGTCCATCTCCAATTTGACCCAGCAGGTTCGGCTCTCACCAACCACCCAGCCACGAGCAGCGTAGATGGCAAGTGATCGCGACTGCACTAATGTGCCAGAGTCAGCCTGATCCTCGATCGAAAAGACGATGGCCAGCACTATTGACTCGCGGAGATTTAGGAAACCGACGCTCTATCCATCTGGGCTACGGGGCCGCCTAATTTAGTGCGCGATGCGATAACAGTTTACAGTGTTTCGATCGCTAACAAAAATCCTCAAATTGGCTCGGCATCATGCCGTGCGTGGCCGTCACAAGCTGGCCGGCATCGTTTCTGTTTCTGGCTGCAGACCAGCTTTGGCGAGTGCCATGTAGACCGCGAATCCGGCGATGAAACTGTAGACCACTGCGGGTTGGCTCAGCTCTTTCATTTGTTGGCCGACGGGCAGAAACGGCAAAATGCCAATGAAGAATCCGACTGCCCAGGAGGCGTAACCAGCCCAGTTAATGCCTCGCCTGGGGCCTGCCCATTTTCTTCCGCTCAACAAGTAGTCGGCCGCCATCGCGCCGCAAATCGGCCCGAACGACGCGCCGACAATGGTGAAGAATCCCACAAGATTTTCTGCCACGCCCGTTACGGCCAATACGATGGCGATGGTCATGCCCGCCATCGTGGAACCCATGCGCGAAGTACCGGGGATCATGGTTGAAAAGCTGTTCCCAACGATAAATGAAGAGAAGCATGCCGGTGGAATGCAGGCCAAGGCAAACAGGAAGAACATAGCTCTCGCGAGCGGCCCCCCTATGGCAGCCACTACCGCGTCATAGTTGAACCCGACCACGGAGGGCATCAGCACTTTTGCACCGGCTACCGATAGAAGGGGCAGGCCACCTGCCACCATCACCGCAACGACGATCCCGACGATTCCGCCCCATCGCACGTCACGGCGGTCGCGGCTGAAGGTTCCAAAGTCAGCCCCGGCTGCCCCTGCCGTGGCGAAGAAGCCAATCACGATTTGCAGCAGCAGGGTAAATGCTATATAGGAACTGGGCTCTGAAGGAACGTGTCCACTGATTCCACTTGCTGTTTTCGAGAAAACAATCAGAATCATCAGCAGAGGAATGAAGTTTAAGAAAGTGGCAACGCGCGCTACATACTTGATTCCCATCACGCCGATCCAGGCCATCACGTAGCCCCAGATCACACCCACGACGATGAACGCCATGGTTCCCGGTCCCGCCGGAACCCCGAAACCGCTGAGCAGAAATTTGGTAGCGAAGAATGTGCCTACCGCCAACCAGCCAACCTGAAGCAATCCCATCAGAAGGCCAGGCATCAAATATCCGCCACGTGTGCCGAAAGTTGAGCTGCCCACAACGTAGAGCGGGTGCCCCGTCTTCATACCGAGCATTGCCGGTACGTAGTAGTAAAGCGCGTAGCTTAGAAAGCCAGCCGCAGCCAACGCCAACAGGCAAACGGCAATCGTGCCGCGCGTGATAGTGCCGACTGCGATCGAGTTGTAGAACGCGATCCACAAGAAGACACCGGCATAGCTGGGCGCAATGTTCTTGTACCACGGCGCTCGATTGGCCGCAGGATTGGGCACAGCCTTAGACAGGTAGTCAGGCAGCGTGGCCGAACTCGATGTGCGGTGGGGTATGGTGGTTTTGGTCATCTTCTTTCCGGCGGCTCAATGACCGTGCCGGGGAACGAACGACTGATGACTTCCTGCCCGGTAGGAGAGTAGACAACAAGGAACTTCAACGGCGTGCTTCCGGTATTGACGGTCTCGTGGAAGACGTCTGCGGGCAGATGGACCAGCATGCCCGCGCTCACAGCCCGCCGCTCTTCGCCATTCACATCCACCATTTGCACGCCTTCACCTTCAATGAAGTAGAGAATTTCTTCCACGCCGGGATGATTGTGGCGGAGATGCCCCATCCCAGGCTCGATGGTCACAACACCCACAACCATGTGCTTCGCATCGGTCACCGAGGGCTCGCTCAGCCACTTGTGCCGGCCCCACTCATAAACCAGCGTTTCCACGCTCTCTGGGTCAACAAACCGCCTGCCGCTTATCTCATTCATTTGCTTTCTCCTTGAACCGTGTTGACGCGCATTGGCGTCCGCTTGAACGATTTGGTCTGCTCGGTGATCGCGCGTTCCGTGGCAAGGCGCTCGATGCTCGACGCACCAAAGAAGCCGTGCACGCCTTCCGTGTGCTCATAAATGTAACGCGCATCATCGGCTTCGGAAACCGGCCCGCCGTGGCAGATAACGAGAATGTCGGGATTAACAGCAACCGCAGCATCGCGCATGGCTTGTATCTTCCGCGCGGCTTCTGCCAGGCTCATTACAGAGCGTGCGCCAATGGTGCCGCCGATGGTGGTGCCCATGTGCGTCACCAGCACATCGGCTCCGGCGTCGGCCATCTTGGTGGCTTCCCGTTCGTTGAACACATAGGGGCACGTCAGCAAATCGAGACGGCGCGCAATCCGGATCATCTCAACTTCGAGATCGAAGCTCATGCCCGTTTCTTCGATGCACAACCTGAAGTTGCCGTCGAACAAGCCCACTGTCGGAAAGTTCTGCACACCGGAAAATCCAAGATCGCGAATCTGCGGCAGAAACCGTTCCATGCGGCGGAATGGGTCGGTGCCGCAGACGCCCGCAAGCACAGGTGTGTCCTTAACAACAGGGAGCACCTCCTCGGCCATGTCGACAACGATCTGATTCGCATCGCCGTACGGCAAGAGTCCGGCGCATGATCCGCGTCCTGCCATGCGATAGCGGCCCGAGTTGTAAATGATGATCAGATCGGCGCCGCCGGCTTCTGCAAACTTCGCCGAAATACCAGCGCCTGCGCCGACGCCCAGCAACGGGAGTCCGTCCCGCACAGTATTTCGTAACTTCGTAAGACACTCCTCACGCAAGGTCATTCGTCTTCTCCTTAAGTTCTAGGTATTCGGCAACCAGTCGTGCAGAGAAAGCTGGATCGTTGATGTGCGCATCGACTTCGACGAGCTTTACTTTCGAGTTAATATTGGTGCGTATCGATTCGAACAGCGCATGATCCGCATCAGGATCGTGAAAAGGCTGCCCAGGGCAGTCGATAGCAGAGACGCCTTTGAGAGGCAGCACGATCGTTACCGGCGTCTTGGACATATTTACTTTCTCCGCGATTTGCCGGCCAAGGATGGCATTTTCTGAGCTCGTGGTACGCATCAAAGTGACTGCTGAATTGTGTCGATACAGATTGCGATTTTTAAACTTTTCCGGAACGGTCTCCATAGGTCCGAAGTTCACCATGTCCAGTGCGCCCACCGAGATTACCTGAGGAATACCGGACTGACCAGCCTGCTCGAGTCGGTCGGGGCCGGCAGAAAGAATTCCGCCACCCAGTTCATCTGCAAGCTCTGTCGTAGTGATATCGATGACGCCTTCAATCATGTGATCGCGAATCAACTGTTCCATCACTCGCCCGCCCACACCGTTGGCCGAAAAAACCAGCAGCGTAAACCCGGCTTCTTCTACAAGCTCTCGAACGCGAGTTACACACGGCGTAGTAACGCCGAACATCGTTGCTCCAAGGCAAGGACGCTCTCCCTTTACCTCTGGAGCCGGTGCCAGGCAGCACATGCCTGCGATTGCGTTGGCAGCATTCGCCAGAATCGTGCGAGTGATGCGGTTGAGACCAGCCAAATCAGCAACCGAGGGGATCATGATGATGTCCGATGTGCCGACGTGCGGGCGAGTGTCGCCTGAGGCCGACGTGGAGACGATCAACTTTGGAATACCAATTGGCAACTGCCGCATCGCAGTTGCAGCGATGCTGGTACCAGCCGAGCCACCAATCCCCAGAACCCCAGAAAGATGTAGCGGACCGAAAGACTCGCGCATCCAACTGGACAATCCGGACTGCATTGTGACCACAGCGCGCCCGCGGTCTTTGCCGGCCAAAAGAGCTTCAATTGATGCGCCGCCCCGCAAGGCAATCTCTTCCCGCCGTACATCGGGTTCGAAAAGTGGCATGCCGGCGATGCCCACATCGACTACAAGCATGTTGAGGCTTAGCGACTCGAGGCGCTCTTTGAGAAAGCGAATCTCGCCGCCTTTGGTATCCAAAGTTCCTATGAGTGCGATCGGACCTTGCGCGGTAAATTGCATGGCGTGGCTTTCAAGCTGTGCTGTTTCTGTTGGCTGCTAACAAAGTTGGCGGGCCGCCGAACCGGGAGGAGTATCTGACCTGTAAAAGATCAGATCGCTCTGATAACGTACATGCAGTTGTAAACACTGGTTTCGCTCGTGTCAAATACTGGTTACTCGCGCATAGAAAATGACGCATCTACGTTTAGGCTAAGAGGATTCGAAATGAGAAGCCGCGTCTTGGCACTTGCTGCCACTCTGCTGCTGTCCACCCCCCTACAGGCAGCTACACACAAGGCCTTGATCATTGATGGCGAAAACCCTTACCACGCATGGAAAGAAAACACCCAGGTGCTGAAGAAGCTCCTTGAAGACACTAAGATCTTTACCGTTGACGTGGCGACAACGCCGCCAAAGGGTAGCGATATGAGCGGGTTTAAGCCGGATTTCGCGGCATATTCGGTAGTCGTGCTGAACTACAACGGCGATGCGTGGCCCGCGGAAACCAACACAGCGTTTGAAAAGTACGTGCGAGATGGCGGGGGAGTGGTGGTCTATCACGCATCAAGCAGTGCCTTTCCGGAATGGAAAGAGTTTAATCAGATCATTGGTGTGGGCGGCTGGGGCAACCGCAATGCGAGTTCTGGCAAATCGGCCCGTTGGCGCGACGGGAAGATCTCTCTGGATACACCGGAGCGCAATTGCGGCAATCACGGCCAGAGACTTCCTTTCCTGGTTACCGTTCGCGATTCTAAAAATCCCATCACCAAAGGTCTGCCCTCAACATGGATGCACGCGGGTGATGAACTCTACGACACTCTATGTGGTCCCGCGGAAAATCTTGATGTGCTGGCTACCGCACATTCTGATTCGGCCAATAAGGGATCGGGCCAGGAAGAGCCGATGCTGATGACCGTCAAGTTCGGTAAGGGACGCGTTTTCCATACGACACTGGGACACGATGTTGCCGCGATGTCGTGTGTTGGTTTCATTACAACGTTTGACCGCGGAGCAGAGTGGGCGGCGACCGGAAAGGTGACGCAGAAAGTGCCGGCAGATTTTCCTGGAGCTGATAAGCCGAGCCTGCGGCCCTAAAGAGACAATGAACTATTTGCCCGCACCGGCGCACCCAGTGCAGAGCTCGCCGATAATTCCTCCGCCTTCTTCAATCGTGAAGATCCTATCCATCGCCGGCAACTTCACGTTTTCTTTTGCGCCCGAGGGCCAGTGAATTTCGACGGTACCGGCATCGCTGGCTCAGCCAAACCAAAGTGAATGCGCAGATCATTTGAAGAAAGATAGCTGCCGCCGCTCAGCACGTCCCCACGCTGGCGCATTCCGGCGGCATTCAAATACACAGTAGCTCCAACGGCGTCACGAGGGCTGCCGGCGGCACTCACAAGTTTCAACTCAACCCAATGATGATGATCGGCGTTCGCGTTGCGCAGCAAGATAGGAACGCCGATCATATTATTAACGACCACGCTGAAGCAATCACATTCAACGTGTCAACCAGCGTAAGCACACCCTCGAACAACGGCATCGCCAGGCAATTCAAATGAGTGAGCCGCTTTGTGATGCTCGCCGGACTCACTCTTTCGTAGGCCTTCGGCGCTGTGGGGAGATCCGAAGCCTCTCCGCGTTCCCTCGCCAGACAGGGTGTTCAAGAAAAATCCACGCTTGAAGTATCCAAAATGCGTGGGTGGCATTATCGAAATTCAATTACTCCAAATGGTGTTATCGGTTGCGGGAAGGATTACGACGGCACTCGGTCGTATTTGGCAAAGCTAGTAACGCGTGGCGGTTCGACACCAGCTTTCGCTAAAACCCAATAAACAACGAAGCTGGCGACGAGACTATAGAGAGGCGCAGGTTCAGAAAAGTGCCGTATAGTCGTTGGGATTGGAAAGCTCGGCAGCGCTCCGACCAAAAAGCCAACTGCCCACGCGCCATACCCAGCCCAGTTAATACCTACCCTCGGGCCAGCCCATCGTCGCCCACTCAACAAAAAGTCGGCGGCAATAGCTCCACAGATCGGACCGAATGAGGCGCCAACAATTCCGAAGAAACCAATTAAATTTCCCGCTGCTCCCGTCACTGCAAGCACAATTCCTATAGTTGCTCCGACCATCGTTGACGAAAACCTCGAGACTTGAGGGATCATAGTCGCAAAACTGTTTCCAACGATTAATGAACAGAAGCAGGTGGCTGGAATTGACGCCAAGGCAAATAAAATGAACATTCCTCTGGCGATCGGTCCACCGATCGATTGAACAACATCGGCGTATTGGTATCCCTGTAATTTGGGATGCAAACCATGTGCTCCGGCGACAGACATAATTGCTAATCCCCCGGAGACGACAATCGCCAGTGAAATGCCAACCCAGCCTCCCCATTTAACATCCCTGGCATTCCTGTTATTCATTCCGAAATCGGCGCCTGCCGCACCCCCTGTGGAAAAAAATCCCAACACGATCGCGATAACTTCCGTAAATGCTCCATAGCTATTTTTCTCAATCGGTATCGGAGCATAACGGCTCAACCCTTTCGCCGTTTGCACGAACACTACTAACAACATAACGAGCGGAATGGAGTTCAAAAGGAGTGAAACTTTGCCGACGTACTTTATTCCTTTTGCGCCAATGTATGCCATGGCGTATCCCCAGACGACCCCAGTAAAAATGAAAAGTGGGGATCCGGGCCTAGCATTCACGCCGACACCCTTTAGGATGAAATCGGTGGAAAGGAATGAAGCAACTGCAAACCAGCCAATTTGAATAAATCCCATGAGCAGCCCCGGCACAGCATAGCCGCCTTTCGCTCCGAAGGTTGAGCTTCCTATGACATACAACGGATAACCGGTTTGCTGGCCGAGCATTGATGATGCAAAGTAGTAGAGCTGATAGCAAAGCAGTGCCGAAATGATAAGAGCTGCTAAGCAGAGGCCAACTCCAGCTTGTCGGATAGTATCGGTCCCAAGTGCCTGATAGAAAGCTATCCATAGAAAAACACCAGCGTAGCTAGGCGCAGTATTGGTGTACCAAGGTGCCCGATTTTCCTTGGGGTTCGAAACGGCGCGTGACAGATAATTTGGCAAACTGTCCATGGAGTTCCTTATTGCCCTCCCACTAGCAAGATGTTTCAAGCTTTCGATAGTAGCGATGTTCAGTGTGCTCATAGTGATGAGCACCTGGCTTTTGCTTCCGTGCTATATATGCGAGGACAAACCAATCGTCTCCCTCAATCAGCCTTCCAAAGCATCCTTTTGCAATTTGGCGGAAATTCTGGGGGCAAAAAGCTAGATCTGTGCTGCCCTACAAATACTGCGCAAAAGAGTAATCAATGAAAAGGAAGCGCTAAGCTCCACAATCTTTGCCGACCGCCTTTATTCAATTAAAGCGTCAACAATACTTCATCATCGGCTCGCTCCTGAAGTCGGGCAGTTCAATTTTTCTACCGCCTTGCATAGCCGATTCATGAGCGCAGATGCCCGCGGATGTCCAGTTAACCGATTGATAGACGTCGGGGAATGACTTACGTCCCTCCACGATGCTGGATACAAATTCGTGCACGAGATGAGGATGAGAGCCGCCATGGCCTCCTCCCTGAGTGAAGGAGAGGTGTGCATTCTCCTCGCCGTAAACACCATTGCGCGTAAATTTCCGAATTGACTCAGGGAGCAAATGCGCATAATCAGGTATGGCAACACGCTCAGGTTTCTCCCCGATATGAATCACCGGTTGTTCATTTTCGATTTGCGCCCATTCGAAAGCCAGCTTGTCGCCGTAAACATCGAAGCTCTCGCGGTACTGCCGTGCCGTCTCAAAAAGAGAGCGCGTTACTTCAAATGCAAGTTGCTGATTGCGAACTTTGAACAAGGCGCTTTCTACCGCAAATGGAGAACCATATTTCGCAATCAAGCGATCTGCGATCCTCCCCGAACCTAGGCAGGACACGTGTTCGGCTTCGCCTCGTACTAAAGCAAGACAGGGGCTCACCGCATGCGTTGCGTAATGCATCGGTGGAAGACCTTCCCAATATCCTGGCCAACCTGCCATTTCCTGCTGGTGTGAACCCCGCATAAATTGAATGCGACCCAGTCTGCCACTGTCCCTTAGCTCCCGCACAAAGAGGAAATCCCGCGAGTAAATGACGGTCTCCATCATCATGTAGTTCTTGCCTGATTCGATCGCGGCTCTAACAATCGTTCGGCATTCTTCGATCGTCGTCGCTGCAGGGACTGTACACGCAACATGCTTGCCAGCATGAAGAGCAGCGATACTTTGAGGTGCGTGCAGATGAATAGGCGAATTGATATGGACAGCATCAACTGCCGGGTCTTCGATTAGCTCGTGGAATTCTTCGTATCGCTTGCTAACGCCGTAGAAATCTCCGACTTCATCCAGCTTAGATTTCGTACGCTGACAAAGTGCATACATGTTTGTGTTGGGATGGTTCTGATAAATTGGAATGAATTCTTTACCAAATCCAAGTCCGACAATCGCAACATTCAATTTCATAGGACCCAATGGTCTCTCCTTTGAGAAGCTGCTTAAAAGGCGGCTGCAATAGCGCAATTCACTGTGTGCCGCGGGCACTTGGAGTTGCCGGCTCACGATCCGTCTAAAAGTCGCTATCGACGTCTATTTCTCTGGTTGGAGCGGTCTGATTTGGATATTTCGAAACTTCACCATTAGAGGCTCGCTCTCCGTGACATCTCGGCCCGCGTTGATTGGAAGACTCAACTCTCGTGCAGTGAGTCCATGTATCTGGAGCCCAATGAAACCTTTAGGATGGGTTCGATACAGCTCATCATTGGAATAGTCGTCAATGAGGTGACCGTTCACCCAAGTCTGAATCCTGGGGCCTCTAGCGACGATTCGAATTTTGTTCCACTGATCATCGTTAAAGAAATGATGCCCTTCCTCAATTTTTTCCTGCGAGGATAGCCAATTTGTCCCAATCGCCTCTCCATATAACATTCCGGTTGTTGGTAATCCTTTGTAATAGCGACGGATTTCAACCTGCGGGCCATTGACCCTTCCAGCGGCTTTCTCAAAAGCTGGCCCCGTGCCTTCTATGGGCCTGACTTTAGTACGGATCTGAATGCCGGAGTTGATCACTGGGTCAATATATGTTTCTAATTCCAGTTCAAAATCACCAAACTCCTGTTCTGAACAGAGAAACGTATTTATGCCTTCACTGATGTGCGCAGTTCTGCCGACAATCGCGCCATCTTCGACAGTGAAATTGTGAGCGCCATTCATCTGTTGCCAACCGTTCAAAGTTTTACCATCAAAAAGCTTGATCCATCCGTCACCTCGGCTCTCTTCATCTCGAGTGCTACTCGCACCCCGAGTCTCCTGCCCTTCCGGTAGAGCGAACGCAATTATCGAATCCCCTGATTTGGTTGCGTTCTTGCCTCCTCCTCCAGCTGCGATGGCGACATATTCCCTGCCATTCACCATGTAGACACTTGGAGTCGCGTACCCAGCCGTGGGTAACTGATACTCCCACAGTTGTTGTCCCGAGTGCGTTGCGAAAGCACGCATCTTGGCATCAGGAGTGCCGGCAACGAAAACAATGCCCCCGGATGTGGCGACAGCGCCCCCGTAGTTCATCGAACCGGTGTTATGAATACCTTTCGCTGCGAGCTCCGGGTATTCACCGAGCGGCACCTTCCACAGGATCTTTCCCGTCACGAGATTAATTGCATAGAGTGAACCCCAAGGCGGTGCGATACCCGGAAAGCCTTGGGCGTCATTGAAGAGAATGTATCCATCGAGCGTATATCGGGATGCAGAAGGTGTACCTATCGGAACGTCGCTCGGTGGATTCTTCACATAGGCGGCAAGTTCGTCCAATTCGCGATCACTGAGTTGGCTGAAGGCTGGCATACCTCCGCGTCCACTTCTGATCGTTTCCTTATACTGCGGCTGACTAAGATCAAGGTTTGCAAGCGCCGGGATCTGTGGTGGATTTCCTTGACGATTGGATCCGTGACAAGCCATACATCTAACCTGAAAGATTTGCTCGCCCAACTTCGCAGGACTCAGCTGTCCCTGCGACCCCTTTGCGCTTGTCTTACCAATAACTGCTCGCAGACGATTGATCGTTGGAACCTCGTTTACTGTCCCGTAAAGAACATTCAATTGAGGGTCGAAGGAGGCTCCCGGCCACTCTGAGCCACCCAAGTGGCCTGGCATGGTGATGGTGCCCTGCAGGCTCGGCGGAGTAAAGATGGATCCTGAGCGATACCTTCGGAATTTTTCCAGTGCCGAGGCATGAGCTTCTGGCGAGATATTCGTTAAATCCGCTTCAGTAAGCATCTGCCGAATCAATGGAACAGGTAAAAGTGGTAGAGGTTGGGTGGGGGATGTCAGTTCCCCCGGAACATCAGACGGCGGCACTGGGACTTCAACGACCGGGAAGATGGGCTTACCTGAATCCCGGTCAAGCACGAAGACTCTCCCCATCTTCGTCAGTTGGACTACAGCATCTCGTGCGGTACCGCCACTATTCAGAGTCACGAGAATCGGGGAAGGAGGATTGTCGTAATCCCAAATATCGTGGTGGACGGTTTGATAGGACCATTTCAGTTTGCCGGTGCTCGCATCAATCGCCAATACGCAGTTAGCAAATAGATCATTTCCTTTTCGATACGCACCATAGAAATCCTCCGTCGCAGATCCTGTTGCTGCGAATACCCATCCGCGCTTTTCATCGATCGTGATCCCGCCCCAAGCGTTTGCACCGCCGGGCACATCATCATTGGTCCATTTCCAAGTGTCGTAGCCGACCTCACCTTTTTGCGGAATTGTATGAAAAATCCATTTCAGTTTGCCCGTCACGACGTCGTATGCGCGTATATGCCCGGGCGAGGCTCCATAGGTTTCGCCGACGCGGGAGCCAAGAATCAAAAGATTCTTGTAAATCGCTCCAGGCGAGGTCATTTCCAACTCGACGCTCTTCGGATCAACCCCCAAGTCTTCTCGCAGATCAATGTGACCGTCAGTCCCAAAAGATTGAATTAACTCGCCGGATTTTGCATTGATCGCATAAACTCTGTCGCGGACGAAGTCGAAAATCCGCTCGCCTTCGGCACCCTTCCAATATGCGACACCGCGGTTACGCAGATGCACGACCTTGCCATCGTTGTATTTCGCCGGATCGAAGACCCATTTCTCTTTACCGGTTGCAGCGTCGAGAGCCACGGCTTTTAGACTTGCCGTGGTCACGTACATCGTCCCATCAATCACGATAGGGTTGGCGTATATAGTGGATCCGCGTGATGCATCTCCTGTGTGGTACTCCCATGCGGGCTGCAGCTTATTAACGTTGAGAGCTGTGATTTCCGCCAAAGCCGCAAACTGGGTTCCTCCCGGATTTCCCCGATCGACGGTCCAGTCCACATTGGCATGAGAAACTGGCCATTCATCTGAAAGGTCCTGTCGTTCCTGAATTACTTGAGCAGCGCACATTAGAATGCTCAAACCTACGCTGCCAAACAGCAATGCTCGTAACCAGAAACTTCTAAACTTGGCAGTTTTCAGGTTCATTACGGCTTCTCCTTATGACTAGCTCTGTGCGCGCTCAGCTGCATGATGGGTCTTAGTATTCTTTGAGTCGATGGACGGTTTGATCCGAATAGCGGCTCTAGGGCCGATCACCGTTTTGCATGGCTTGCGATTGGCCCCTAAGACAACTAGAAAATCACCTTCAGCGCAAGTTGCATTTGTCGTGGATCATTGGCGAATGTCAGTTGACCAAATGTAGGTGTGCCTAGAACGTTCCCAGGGGAGCCAAAATTCGGATGATTGAAAGCATTGAAGACGTCCCAGCGGAATTGGAGCTTTAGGTTATCGGCTTTCACATCGAACAGCGATGACTCTTTCGAGAGAGAAAAGTCGAGATCCTTGTAGTTCGGACCGAGAATTGAATTCCGTTGTTCATTGCCGTAGGTATACGGCGCGTTAGGCGCAAATGCCGCAGTGTTGAAGAATTTCGCGACCGTCCTTCCGCCCGAAACAGAATTCGGATCGCCTACGATATTTGCCCGGTCAGTCTGCCCTGAGTTCGAAGGATTGCCGTTAACCGTCACCGTAAAGGGTCTTCCAGATGTCACTGTAAGGATGCTGTTCAGGCTCCACCCGCCTAGGACGGAGTTGGCCCAAGGCGCGATGTTCGAACCAAACTGTCTACCGTGGCCATAGGGAAGATCCCAAACACCGCTGAAGACAAACGACTGCGACAGCTGCGTGTCCAACTGACCGTATTCCTGGCGAAGATCGGCAGGATTTTGATAGTTATAACCCGGAGACGCACCTTGTGGAGACGAGTCGAACGTATCGCCCAAAGCCTTGGACCACGTCCAAGCCGCAAGAATCGTAAATCCTTTAGCCATTTCGTGCGTCAGCTTAGCCTGCATCGAATTGAAATTCGTCCTTCCTTCATTTTCTGTCCTAAGAATTGAACCAAGCGGCGAAATGTTTACACCTTGAATCGGCCCTGCAATTGTTGGCGCTGAAGTGGGAACGAAGATGGTTTTGAAGCGGCGCCGAGAATTGATATTCCCCGGACCTAAAGATGTCACGTAGTTTGTATCAAGCAGATTTACGAGATGTGTTCCGGTGACGCCGAAATATCCCAACTGGAACATCCAGTCATTTGCAAATTGGTACTGCACATTCAAATTGAGCTGCTGGGAATACGAATGCGGAGGTGTGCGTTGTTGAGATGCAAGCGACACTGAAGTAGCATGCGCCAACGACACTTGATCGGTTGGGATTCCATTTCGTAAATGGGAGGCCGGGGTGATCCCATCACTACTCGGAGCTATTCCAACGTTGTAAGGTGGATTGAGGAGGAACGAAGATGAGTCGCCGAATGGAGTGAGCCGCTGAAACGGTCCGTACACCCCGTAGCCAGAACGCACGACAACCTTGCCCTGAAATAATTGGTATGCGAAACCAATCCGCGGTTCGAAATCCAGTAAGCTGCTCTTCACAAAACTCGAACCTGTTTGAGCTGCGAAGACAAGCTGCGGCTGCTGAGGATTAGTATCCAAATCAACATTTGCGATTCTGTCGTAAATGTCTCGGAAAGGGACGAGATATTCGTAGCGCAAGCCGCCGTTCAGGGTAAGCTTTCGATTGACTTTCCACTCGTCTTGTAAGTAGGACCCAAGTAGCGTGCCGCGTGCCTGGACTTTGGTGACGGTGCTGAAAGCGGAGCTGTCGACATAACCCAACAGGAAGTCCGCAATGGCATTGCCTCCAGATGCGCCAAGAGGATTTCGAGTGTACCGGTTTGTGAAATTGAATGTTCCGGCTTCGTTTCTCGCGTTCTGATTATTGGTTTGGATCCATTCGACTTCAGCTCCAAATTGGATCGTATGTTCTCCCTTCGTCCATGTCGTATCGTTCTTGAGTTGTCTGTTCTGGCCCTTCGACCAGACCGGCAAGAAATTGCCTGGACCAAGCGAGCTATAACCAGACATCGTGAAGGTTGGATATGCAATAGGAAGATCCGTCTGTGGTACCTGCAGGCCGATCTTTCCGGCCAAGTCCCCAATGGCAATTGCCGCTGGCGGGATATCGATGATGAACTTATCTCCAAAATATCCTGCCTTGGTACTCGTCACAAGTGTTGGCGAAATGAGGTGCGTCCATGTGATACCAGACCCATAACCCCACACATGTGTTTGGCGAGAATTGCCACCAAACGCCGGCGCGGGTAGAACTGGCTGCGACGGAATAAAAATCGCTTCGCGATTGAATATCACAGAAAACTGGTCCTTCTGCGACTGCGCATAATCGCCTTTGATGTTAACCCGAGTCAGATCCTCCCAGTTAGGTGCGATATAGATGTAGTTCTGAGAGAGATTGTTATTCTGAGTTGCGGGAAAAAGATTAATGAGCTGTTGCGCAACAGAATCGATCCGGTTGGCGGGGATTTTGTTCCCTTGGAAAGGCTGCCTAGTATTCGTGGCCGGATCGTATGTCATGGGATCGTAGATTGTGGTAGTGAGCGCCGAAAAGTCTCCGGTTCTCATCGCTGCGGTTGGAATAGTGTCATTATTTGTGATGGACTCTCTCAGCTTTAGATCTTCCCAACCGCCAAAAAGGAATGCCTTGTTCCTAACGATAGGACCACCAATTGAAAATCCAAAGTCATTGCGTTTGAATGCAGGCTGCGCGCTACGGTTGAAATAGTTGCGTGCGTCAAGTTTCTCGTTCCGCAGAAAATCGTATGCCGTACCATGAAACTGATTGGTGCCTGATTTCAGTGTGAGATTGACGACGCCACCAGCAGCTCTGCCGAACTGTGCCGGGTAGGAGTTGGTTTGCACCTTGAACTCCTGGATCGCATCAACTGACGGCTTCACTACCTCAGCTTGATTTGTATCGAAAGAAGTGTCATCAGTGTTGTTGTCGAATCCATCGACGAGGTAGTTATTGTCTGTAGTGCGAACTCCGCCGGCACTGAAGCCACCAGCCCTGCTGTTGTTATTGCCATTTGCGCCCGAAGCAGTGCGGCCCTGACCAGGGGGTGGTAGAGTGCCCTCGGAGAGAAGAGCCAACTGAAGGTAGTCACGCCCATTCAATGGCATGTTCGCGACCCTTGCTCCTCCGATGACCGATCCTTGGGAAGCATCCTCCGTTTGGATCAATGGTGCTGCTGAAGTGACAGTGATTTGCTCAACGACGGTGCCCACCTGCATAGTCAGATCCAGCGCAATCGCTTGCTGAATCTGAACCTGGATATTGCTGCTGGTCAAGTGCTTGTATCCTTCACGTTCAGCCTCAATCTTGTAGACACCTGGCCGAAGCGGACCTGAGGTATAGCGACCTGCGTTGTCTGTAGTGAGCGCTCGATTTTGGTTGGTGGCTATCGCAACGATAGTAACTTTGACTCCTGGCACGACGGCGCCAGTACTGTCGTACACCGTGCCACTGATAGTCCCTGTATCCACCTGTCCAAATATTGATTGCCGCGTGCACAGAAGGAAGATACATAGCGACACCACACTGAGCCGCGGAAACATCCTCTTGATCTTGCTTATCGATCGTGTCATCTAAGCACCTCTTGGTCTGGATTCGCCATTCTGACGTGGCTTGAGTGCAGCTTCTCCGTTTACGATCTCGTGCATTGTCCGGAGAGATTTGAAACTGTGTCTTCGTTCCGTGATTGCGACTCCTTGGGCGAGACGTTTGATCGCAGATGCGCCTAAGAAACCGCCTAGACCGGGGCATGATCTGCACATTTGTAAATGAGTAGAAGCCGCGACAACGGGGAAGCTAAGAGGCTTTCACTCTGCGCAAATTTCAGTCCCTACAAAAGCAAGTGAATAGTATTGGAATTGCAGAACCCTCGACTAGGAGACTTTCCGTATTTAATTTGAGATTTTTCGCCGAGCTATTTTCCTGAACTTTCGGTCGTTTTCCTTGATTCTTCCAAATCCCGGCAACGTGCGCCCATTTAGTGATATGGTCAGTTGAGTATTTTTCCGGCAAGAGTGGCACATTTCGCAAGGACCGCCATTGGATCCATATGGCACGATCACAACAATCCGCTCACGTAGGCTGGCGTCTTCCACGGAGGCGACCCAAGGTCGCATTGTTCATCGAATCATCTAACGCTTACGCCCGTGGCCTACTCCAAGGAGTGGTTAGTTATATTCGCGAGCACGAGCCCTGGTCCATCTATCTCATGGAGAGGGGCCGTGGCGAAGATCCGCCGCCGTGGTTGGAGCATTGGAATGGCGACGGCATCATTGCTCGCATTGAAAGCGAGCGAATTGCGAAGGCTGTAGTCAATTCCAAACTCCCCGCCGTCGATGTCAGCGCTGGACGGCATATTCCCTCAATTCCATGGGTAGAAACTGATGACCGTCAGATTGCGCAGCTCGCAGCCAATCACTTTCTCGAGCAGGGTTTCACGCATTTCGCCTATTGCGGCGACGACCGGTTTAACTGGTCTCGGTGGCGCGGCGATCACTTCAACAAATTACTCAAGTCAGCAGGCCACCAGTGCCACAATTTCCTACCGACACGCCGAAAGTCAGAGACGCAGATCGCCGCAATCGAAAATTGGTTAACCCGTCTTCCAAAACCGATCGGCGTTTTCGCCGGCTACGACGTTCGCGGGCAGGAAGTCCTCGATGCTTGCCGAAATGCCGAAATTCCGGTTCCCGACGAGATTGCAGTGCTGGGCGTCGATAACGATGAGCTGCTTTGTGAATTATCCTCGCCCCACCTTTCGAGTGTGATTCCTGACACACACCGCACAGGATACGAGGCGGCAGCTTTACTGGCACGGATGATGAATGGAGAGCGATTGCCTGTGATCGAGCTGCGTATTGCACCCATTGGCGTTCAACGCCGCCAATCCACCGACGTCTTGGCGACCGATGATCCGCAAGTGGTCCTCGCGGTACGGTTCATTCGCGAACATGCATGCGATCCCATTAAGGTGGGCGATGTGCTTCGTGCTGTGCCCTTATCACGCAAAGTACTCGAAACCCGCTTCAAGAAGCTATTGAATCACACGCTTCATGATGAAATCATCAGAGTAAGGGTTGATCGCGTGAAGCGGCTCTTGGTAAGCAGTGATCTTTCGCTAGCGGATATCGCCAGTCGCGCCGGTTTCGAGTACCCCGAATACTTGAGCGTAGCATTCAAGCGCGAAACAGGCTTCACACCAGCGGCATATAGAGTGGATCAAGGATACCGCGCGAATTCTAAACGTTATGCTTCACCAAAATTGTGATCATCTATAAACTCGAATCCTTGCGCCATTACTCAAACCTCGCGCAGACTGTTGCTGATTTCTCAGTTATTGTCGACGAGTGCTTACTCACCTTGCCGCTACCTTCCTTGCTTTAGGCGATCAGCGAGGGAATCCGGAAGGCCGACCTTCCGGGTGGCAACGTTGGACAGTTAATGCGTGGGTTCATTGCGCACCACCCGAGAGCTATAAGAAGCTAGGCGCGGGACCCTGCCCGCGACGTGTAGAATCCGGCCATGGCAAATCTTCTGACGCCCACACATCTGCTGCTCATCGGTATTGTTGCGTGCCTTATCTTCGCAGCGATTGGCATGCTGGACAAGCGGAGCCACTAAACCTTAACCTGAATCGCCAGAAATCAGGGGTGGATGCTGGCGGCGGTCCGAACGCGCTCGCGCAGGCAATTGCGACTGGCCACGTGACTCCCGAGCGCATGTCCTATCTGCTTTCTCGGAACCCCGGCTTAGTCGAAGGTGTAATGCAGATAGATCCTTCGTTTGATAGTTCGAAGGCTCAAGCTTATCCGGCGACATACAAGGACTTCACGAGCGGTAAAACGGCTGTCGCGATCAATGCTGGCGCTACAGCTCTCGGACACTTACAAGAACTGAGCCGCATGAATACGAACGAGAGCCATATACCCGGAACGCCCGATTACAACGCATACCAGAACAAGGCCGACACCGTAGCGTCTGAGTTAGCGAAGTTCTACGGCGACGCAACCATTCCAGCGATTGCGGCCATCAAGAAGACGCTCACAGCAACCCTACCCGGAAACAGGCAGGCTGCCATTAGGACGCAGGCCGAGTCGATGGGCGATAAGCTTGATGCCTTCCAGCAGCAATGGGAGAACGCTGCGCCTAGCAAGGTTTACCAAGCCCCGATGCCCGGAATTAGCGAGAAGGCAATGGCCGCACGGCGCGCCTTAGCGGGTGGCGGTTTTGCGCAGTCTGTAAAGATGCAGGCCCCCAACGGACAAATTAAGATCGTGCCGGCGGATCAGGTAGACCATTACACGCGGCTCGGCGCAAAGGTGGTGCGGTAATGGCACAGGATTGGTTTAGCTCTAATGCGCCAGATGCAAGCCAGGGCGGCGATTGGTTTAGCTCTAATGCGCCTAATCCTGATCTGACATCGAATCCAAACCGCGAGGGCGTCTACCAGATGCAATCGCAGAATGGAACCACTGGAGTACCTTACAGCAAAGTCCCCCAAGCTACTCAACAGGGATATGGCTTTGCTAACGATTCGACGCGCTTCCGCTACGCTAAGGACAGCGCGGCGGACCCCAATCACACTGCGTCATTCACGCCGGCGGCGGGCGATCCGCGCGGAACGCTGGAAGGCCAGAGGCAAGTTGAAAGGAATGCGTCTATCCCCATGCAGGCAGTAGGGGGACTGGCGAAGTCTGCCGCTGAAATGGTTCCCGGTTTCCCGAGGGAGCAGACCGTTGCTTTGACGCCGACGCAACAGGGCGCAAAATACGCCGGGATCATAGCGCTTACCGCGCCTGGAATGCGGACGCGGCTGTAGCGGCACCTAAAGCAATTGCCGCCATCAGCTCAGCCGCATTAAAGGAGTCCGGTGCTGGGCTGCTCAAGTCCGTAGCCTATGACGCGAACAAGATCCCCGTGCAATTGGAGAACGCCGGTGATGCCGCCCTGCAGCTGATGGATTGGCAGAAGAAAACGCAGCTAGGCCCGACCGTTAACAAGTTCCTGAACCGGATCACGAATCCTAAGCTTGGAGCCATGACCTACGAGGAAGCACGAGACTTCTATCAACTGCTCGGCAAGCTGAGCGTGGATGAAACCAACAAATTGGCTCCTCCCGTGCGCCGTGCTCTCGCCCAGATGGTTGTAGGCCTCAAGCAAGACATCGGAGACGCAGCTGATCAAGTGGGGCGAGCAGCCGATTACTATAACGGGCTCAAGGATTACGCTAGGGGTGCCAAATTGCAGGAATGGTACGACTATGCGAAAGATACCCTGGGACCACCGATTGCCAGGGGGGTAGCTGGTGCCGCTGGCGCTGGTGGCGTGTATTCACTTTGGAAATGGATCACTAATAAATGAGGCGCGGATCGAGAGACAGGGACGTGCGATGCGCCAGCTTCTGAAACACTTAAGGCATAATGAACTGATTTCGGTGCAACAATTGGTACGTCATGGCCCAGCGCGGTGTTGTATCTCGATACGTCAACGCTCGGAAGTGTGGCATCCTATTACTAAAGAGGGAACAAATGCCGCTTTCGGGGTATTGACAAACGAAAGTGTAATTAACCAACCCTAATGACAATCTGTAGGGTTTGGTATTAGGATTGCTCAACTGAAGGGAAATCGCCATGGAACTCATCACGCTTGAAGCCACAAATTTGTGCTCCTACACGGACGATCAGAGACAGGAATATACCCTGTATAGCGGTTCGATTGCCAGCGTGAGTGATGTGACCGGATCAGAGCTGAGCGCCGAACCCCTCAACGGTGGTGCGAATAAAGTCGAGCTTGATAGCAAGTGAGTAAACCGCATTCAAGTTCTCGATGTATTGCTGATTCATCCCGAGCGGGAGTTGTTTGATCATAGTTGCTGTCGCAACGCTTTCTCGGATTTTCGAGGCCTGAAATCCACGAACGAATCCCAATACTCGACCCGTCTGAGCAGAAAAGACGGGGCCACCGCTGTTTCCAGGCACAAATAAGAAGTTCACCTCCACAATCGGAACGCCCTTGAGCGCTCCGTCATTCGCCATATAGCGCCCTGTCACAAGACCTCGGGAGGCCCTATACAGGACTCCGCCAAGCGTGAGATTACCGTCAAGCACATGCAGCTGTGCGAGCGGGTAGCCGACAACTCCAATATCTTCTCCTTCAAAAACATCTCCGTACTCTAAAGCTACGAAGGGCTGATCCGGCTGTGCTTTCGTCACCTTCAAAACCGCCAAATCCAGATTCGGGAAAAGGTTAATCTCCTTGCCTACTTCTGGCGCTTCAATTCTGTAGACCTTCGCGCTTGTTCCTGTCAGGTTCGCTACGAGCATGTAAGAGTCGCCAGGTAGATGCGGATTATCCGGATTGTTGATTACATGGTCGCAAGTAATGAAGATATCGCGAGAGACGAAGAATCCAGTCCCGAGAGCAGCGCCACCCTTCATGCCATTAGGCATTTGGCGTTCTCGAATTACGCTGAAGACAACGTGACGCATGTCATACACGATCTGTGCGAAATCTCGTTGTTTTGCGTTAAGGCGGCCAGTTGGAGGAACAGTTTGGACTTTAGCTGGCATCGATGGGACCTTTCAAATGTATTTTTTACTGACATGAATCATAATCGGCGGCCACGAGAATAGAACTCCTCCCGACGGGGGAATTGCGATTCGGGGTATAACTCCCGACACTCTCGGCATGGCCGCCCACCATATTCTCCTCTATCTCCAACTCCGAAAAAGTGATTGGCGGGCGTCCCTACGGATCAATCTCACGTTTAAAAACGAGAATGCACAATCGCGCAGATCTTTCGCAGAGGGCGAGGACGAATCTGCGATTGAGCAGTCTCGATATCGCGCGAGTGGATTCTGGTTGATTCTGAATGACGAGCAATGCCAGGGGGACAGTGTCCGATGTCGCCGCTGGATCGGCACCACTATCGTGACCCCATCGTGACCAAGATCAAAGTACCATTTTAGATTGTCGTAAGTTATTGAATCTTTGGCGTCCCCGACGGGATTTGAACCCGTGTTATCGCCGTGAAAGGGCGGTGTCCTAGGCCGGGCTAGACGACGGGGACGCTATGAGGCGTGAGAATGGGCGCGATTGGCCCAGTGCGCCCTTATGAAGGCTATCAACTACCCTGAAACCTGTCAAAAAGCTGGCCTCCGCAGCCAGCTGTCGGGAACAGGCCACCGGTCACTTGCCCCCCTTTTTCTGCAATTGATGCCTGCTCCTCGCGCGCTTTCCGGCTAGCTTTGAGGGAGCGGTCAGACCGCCGACTACGTTATCCTCTTTAAAGGACGGCCAATTGGGCTGGATTCGCGCTCTTTTTGCGTCAATAATCCGAATTCCGACGTCATATACACAGTCGTCCAACATAAAGTGAGGCCGGCATCGGCCGCAAGATGTTTAGCGGGAACTGGGTCCCGTTTGCTTCCGTAAAAGACGTCAAATCAGGCAAGCGATGATTTGCGTCCAGAGAAGCTAAGAATTGGATATCCCGGCCTGTCAGCGCCTGGATCGAGGAAGAAGAGTGAGAGATTACGTTTCAAGAGGCCTTTGTTTAGCTTTGGTTACCACAGCCCTGGCTGCGACCGGATGTCAAAACAAGGGGGCACCCCCGCCGGGGGCCGCGGGTGCGGCTGCGGGGACGCAGGGCCTTCCTGTCCAGACCACTACGGTAGCCCTGGCGCCTGTGCCCCAGAGCAATGAGTACGTCGCCACCATCAAATCGCGCCGCTCCACCGCCATCCTTCCGCAGGTTAGCGGAATCCTGACCGATATCCTGGTTCACTCGGGCGATCGAGTTAAGGCCGGTCAGACGCTAATGCAGATCGATTCCCGCCAGCAACAAGCTACTGTGAGCGAGAAGCGCGCGACCGAGCGGCAAAAGAAAGCGGTGTTTGAATACCAGAAAACTGAAGCTGAGCGGCAGCAGAAGCTGTTTGACGCAGGCGTCACCAGCCGCGCAGTATATGACCAGTCGCAACAGGCATTTCAAAATGCCAAGGCCGACTACGAGGCTGCAGCGGATATAAGCAAGACGCAGCAGCAGTTGCTGGATTACTACACCATCCGCGCCCCGTACGACGGCGTGGTGGGTGACGTACCCGTGCACGTGGGCGATTACGTTGCGCCTTCCAGCACCACTCCGCTGACGACCGTGGACCAGGGCAAGGACCTGGAAGCTTATATTTATGTGCCCACCGAACGCGCCAGTCAAGTCAAGATGGGCCTGCCGGTTGAGTTGGTCGACAACAGCGGTAAATCGATCGAGAAGACCAAGATAGATTTCATTTCTCCGCAGGTCGACACTTCGGTGCAGGGAATTCTGGTTAAGGCGCCGGTTCACTCCGCACCAGAAGTTTTGCGCAATGCGCAGTTGGTCAAGGCCCGCGTAATCTGGACGACTACGCCGATGGCCGTTGTACCAGTTTTGGCTGTTTCGCGTCTTAGTGGACAGACGTTTGTTTACGTGGCCCACCAGAAAGATGGCCGCTATTTCGCTATGCAAACAGCGGTCACTCTGGGCGACACCGTCGGCAATATGTATTCCGTTACCACGGGGTTGAAACCGGGAGACAAAGTGATCGTCTCAGGCACACAGTTTCTGGTGAATCAAATGCCGGTTTTGCCCATGGGGAGCTGATGTTGAGCGCTGGACCCTTCGCCGTTCAGGCGGATACAACCGGGGCCCGCAGCATCGCACGATCAACGTCCTCAGCACCGGCCGCATAGTAATTGTGCCGCGAGGGCAGGCTGCAGAAGCAGCTTTCCCTCTTGAAGGAAAGCAGGCTTATCTTGTTTGTCGACTTTTTTATTCATCGGCCGGTTTTTGCGACGGTCTGCGCCTTGCTCATCATTCTGAGCGGCGCCATCTGCATTCCGCTTCTTCCCGTGGCCATGTACCCTGCTCTGGCGCCGCCGCAAGTCTCCGTCTCAACGAACTATATTGGCGCTAACGCTGAGACAGTTGAGAAGGCGGTCACCATCCCGCTTGAAGAGTCAATCAATGGCGTTGAGGGAATGAAGTATATGACCTCCGCCAGTACGAACAGCGGAGTGAGTCAGATCGGTGTGACGTTTACGCCTGGCTACAGCCTCAATATCGCTGCAGTCGATGTGCAGAATCGAGTGGCCAGCGTTCAGGGGCGCCTGCCTGCGGCCGTAAATGCAGCAGGCATTACGATCAGAAAGGCATCTACGGATTTTGTTTTTGGCGCTGGTTTCTACACGCGCGATGGTCGCTATTCCACTCAGTTCATCTCCAATTATCTTGACATTTATGTGAAAGACGCTCTCAAGCGTGTGCCCGGCGTCGGCGATGTGATGATTTTTGGCGAGCGCAAATACGCAATGCGGGTTTGGCTCGATCCCAATAAAATGGCCGCCCACAACATTACGGCGTCCGATGTTGTGAGTGCTTTGCAGGAACAAAACGTTGAGATTCCTGCCGGCCAGCTTGGTCAGCCGCCGTCTGATCCCAAGCAGGCTTTCCAGATTCCGGTTCGCGTTATTGGCAGGCTTTCCAGCCCGGAGCAGTTCGACGACATCGTTGTTAAGAGCAATGCCAAGGGCCTCATTCTCCTCAAAGACGTGGGGCACTCCGAGATTGGCGCCGAAGACTACAGCGCCGCGCTCAAATACCTGGGCCACGATGCATCCGGCATCGGCGTTATGCAGCTTACGAACGCCAATGCGCTGGATGTCGATCGCCAGGCCAAGGCAGTCTTAGAAGAATTATCAAAGAGCTTCCCGCCCGGCCTGGAGTACGCGATCGCGTTTGATTCCACAACTGTCGTTGGCGATTCGATCCATGAAGTGCTGATTACGCTTGCTGAAGCTATCGCCATCGTCATCGCGGTCATCTTCCTGTTCCTTCTCGACTGGCGCGCAACCATCATTCCGGCCGTCACGATTCCGGTGTCGTTGATCGGTACTTTCGCGTTCATCAAGGTCTTCGGTTTCTCTGTCAACACGCTCACGCTGTTTGGCATTACGCTGGCCACGGGTCTGGTTGTAGACGACGCTATCGTGGTCATCGAAAACGTGCAGCGGCATATCGCGATGGAGCACTCCGACCCGCACGAAGCCACATCGCGCGCCATGGGTGAAGTGACCAGCGCCGTAATCGCTACTTCGCTGGTGCTGATCGCCGTGTTTGTACCGGTGTCGTTCTTCCCTGGAACAACCGGCATTCTGTATCGGCAGTTCTCGCTCACGATTGCCTGCGCTATCGCGATCTCGGCATTCAACGCGCTTACGCTTTCGCCGGCACTTTCAGCACTATTCCTCCGTGGTGAGGAAGCTCGCCCCCGCCAATTGGATTTCCTGCATATCAGGCCCGTGTCGCGCGCCTTCGCCGGGTTTATCCACAGTGCCGATGCGTTCATTACCTGGCTTGCGAGCTCCTACGCGAAGCTCATCCACATTGCGCTCAGATTGCGGTATGCGTTGCTGGTGCTCTTTTTCGTCGGATTGGGCGCAACGGTCTGGATCTACAGGTCGGTTCCCACTGGCTTCCTCCCGAATGAGGATCAAGGTATTCTGATGGCGATCGTCCAGGCACCTCCGGGATCATCACTGACCTACACGACCGCCTTGGTTGACAAGGCAGCTGCAATCATGGGGTCGAATCCTGACATTGCCGGGATGTTCGAACTCGTCGGATTCAGCCGAGGTGGCTCCGCATCCAACCAGGGCATGATGTACGTGAGAACCAAGCCTGAATCCGAGCGGCGCGGCAAGGGGCACTCCACCGCAGATATCGTGAAGGATCTTGCACCGAAACTCCAGCGCTTGATGTTTATGCCTGACGGAGGACTTGTGGCTCTGGTTGAGCCGCCGGCAATTCAGGGCGTGGGCAGTTACGGTGGCTTCCAGTTCGAGTTGCAGGATCGCGGCGGGAACTCGCTCGGCGACCTCGACCGAGTCGCGCATCAGATTGTCTCGGCCAGCCGCACTGATAAAAAGCTATCGAACTTGCTTACCACGTTTTCCGCTAACGACCCTCAGGAACAGGTCACAATCGACCGTGAGAAGGCAAAGGCCATGGGTATTCCGCTCTCCCAAATCACCAGTACGCTCGGTGTATTTATGGGATCGCAATACGTGAATGACTTTGACTACAACAACCGCACTTACCGCGTTTTCGTACAGGCAGACAAGGCATTCCGTACCTCGGAAAGTGACCTGCACAGTTTCTACGTACGTTCCGATGGCGGACAAATGGTTCCGCTGGACAACGTTTCTTCATTCAAGGGAACTTCGGGGCCCCCCGTCATCAACCACTACAATCTCTTCCGCTCTGTTGAGATCGACGGATCGCCGGCCCCCGGCCTCAGTTCAAGCGAGGGAATCACGGCCATGGAAGACCTGGCCAAGAAAAATATGATGCCCGGAATGGGATATCAATGGACAGGTTTGACGCTTGAAGAAATTGAGTCGAGTGGCAAAGCCATCATCATCTTCGCGCTCGGCATTCTGGTCGTCTATCTCACATTGTCTGCGCAGTATGAGAGCTTCGCCCTGCCGTTCATTATTCTGCTTGCCGTTCCTATGGCCGTTCTCGGTGCGCTGGGTCTCGTGGCGTTGCGCGGCATGTCAAACGATGTTTACTGCCAGATCGGATTGGTCATGCTCATTGGCCTTTCGGCGAAGAACTCGATTCTGATCGTCGAGTTTGCCGAGCAGCTTCGCCGCAAGGGCAGAACCATTGCCGAAGCCGCAATTGAAGCTGCAGAGCTGCGCTTGCGCCCCATCCTGATGACATCGTTTGCGTTTATTATGGGCATCTTGCCACTTGTGTTTGCGACCGGTGCGGGTGCACTGGGCCGGCGCTCGGTGGGAACCACCATCGTGGGTGGAATGCTGCTGTCCACCGTGCTCAATCTCATCTTTATTCCGGTGCTCTATGTACTTCTGAGCCGGCTGCTCAATCGCAAAGTTGAGCACTCCGGCGCGAGTCACGAGATGGAAGAAATGGAAGCCTGATTCAAGGCCTTTTGCGATGGGCAATCATGTAGTCCTTGATGCGGTCGTACACCGCATCGGGAACTACACCGTGCTGCAGCAGATCCGCTTTAGAGTGGTAGGGCCGATAACGGATGATTCTTCCGGCCCAGCTCTGCGTCATTCCAGGAACTTTCAGCAGTTCGCTCATGCTCGCGCGGTTGATGTCTACGCGTTCCTCAGGTGGAGGCGCATTGAGTGATGTCCTGGGGCCTCCCCGCGAATCGCGGTCCTGATTCTGCGCATGGACGGAAACGCAGACGCACAGAAGCGTCATTCCGACTACCGCCCATCGGGTTCCGGCTCGCACGGGTCAATTCTCCGCCGAGCCTCCCCTCCTGCGCAACTTCTTAGAAATGGTGTGACAGATTTACTGTGATTGTGTAGTCGGCGAAGAACGCATCGCCGTTGGTGATGTTGTATTGGATCTCCGGCACGCTGGGCGGGCGATTGCGATAGAGCGCCCACGGAGCAGTGACCGACAGCGTGTCGCGCCTGTAACTGAACATGAAGCCCGGATCGAACGAGAAGATATACCCAGGTCGCCGGAAGCCATTGCTGTCACCCATAAGGTCGCGCACCGGCACTCCCTCGCCGCGCACACCCGCGGTGAATGCAAGCCTCGTCACCTTGGGGACCAGCTGCGAAATTCCGGCACGGAAAAGATACTGGTCGGTTGCGGACATTACGCCTTGCCCCGGCTGCGAGCGGAATGTTGCCACGCCATTCGTATCGGCGGGGCTCGCCAGGTAGTTGGCTTGCGCGTACGAGGTTGCGGTATGCCACAAGCGTTTGTAGCCCTGCGCACCCACGCTGACACCCCACGTGCCATCGCCCGGCTGCATTGATTGGTCGGCAGTCGCGATCACTGTCTGGCCCTTCAAGGTCGCCGCGCCGGTCGCATTGTTGATTCCGGTAGGCATTTTCAGCTGCATGTTCACCGCAATGTTGCCGCCGGTCTCCGTTGGCGGCCGCCAGATCCACGACTGCAAGCCGACGGTGATGTCGCCCAGTCCGCTCACTTGAAAGATGCCGGAGGGCGGATAAATCTGATTGCGCGTCCCGTCGAACACAGGAACATCGGCCAGGACGCTCCAACGATTCGAGAGGCGATACTGCAGGCCAACATCAAAGATGTTCTGGTGATTGCGCACTGCATTGGAGCGCGGAATTTCGGTACTTCCCTGAAAGTACTTGTTGGAATTGAAGACGCGATAGCCGATATCGACCGTCAGGTTGTGCACCCATCCAAACCGCCCGTCCTGCATGGGTTGGGGACCGAATTTCGACGAGATCAACTCGTCAAACGAATGCTGGTTGCTATGTGCGGCCACGCAACCCTGGCCGAGGGCCCACGGCGCTCCGCACGTGATTACGGCAACCGCAAAAAACAGAACTCTCTTGTAGCTGAACATATGATTGACCTCCGAGAAAAGCCTGCACGGATCTGCCGTTTGGGGAAGCGATCCAAATTTTCTTTACGAGAACGATTCACAATAGCTCGACTTTGCCAATCATGTCCTCAACCTTTGGATTGGTATTTACCTCAATTTCACCCGAAACCTGCGCCTCAGGGTTTGTAAAATAGAACCCTCAGGACTGAGATCAGCGAAATGGGTCCTCGTTTTTTGCGCGGAGTTAAATGACACTTCCCCCGAATGCTCCTTCCCCAGAGAAGGATGGTCGTTTGAGAGTTATCGACAAGGCAAGGCTCGCCTCTCTGATCGCGTTGAGCGCATTGCTTGTTCTTTGCCTGATGTTCTCCTGGGTGACGCGTGGCGCCATGACGAGTATGCCGTTCCTGGCTCGGGGTGGCAGAAACGCAGCTCCTACTAAATCGATCGTGGATTTACGTCCGTGGCAAACCGCGCAGACTCTGGCTGCAATGGCGGTTACTGCCGAGGAGACCGAGCTAGCTCACGACGCCGAACGGCTCGCGGATCATGAAGTGGACCAAGCGTTCGCCACCGCGCTGCGCCAGGCAAATCTGCGTGCCCAACATCGCAACCTGACCGGCGACACACTCTTACTCGCACAGCGCGTCCAACAACTGCAGGCAACTGTCGCTCAGGATAAAGCAGAAGTTCAGCGACTTACCGCCTCATCCAAGACCCCGGGCGGCTCCGAGGAATCCAGCGAAGACGACGATCTTGCAATCGCGAAAGCGCAGCTAGGCCTCGACTCAGATCAACTGGACGATGCCCAGGATGACCTGGACCGGGCCACAGGTGATAACCGCGCACAGATACAAGCCGAACTTGCCGCGCACGAAGCCGGCATGAGCAAATACGACGCCGAGATTAAGAACGGCGGAGGCGAAATTGCTGTTGTCTCCGCCACTCGCCAAGGCACTTTAGCAGGACGCTTGCGGGGCTGGTTCAAACAGCGGACACGCGCCCAGCTCATTGAGCAGGCAAGCCAGGAGACGCGCAATGATCTCAGCCGCTTGACCGCAGAGCACAACTCGCTTGAGGCGCAGGCTAATGCGACCACCGTTCAATCCGCCCCCTCAACAGACCGAGCCGCACAATTGGCCAACCTGAAAAACCGCGGTGCTGAGCGTCAGATCCTGAGCATCTACGACGACCGGATCCAAACAGAACAACAGCTTGCGCGCGTCTATGAGCGCTGGGCTGCACAACTGGTTTTGCAACACGGCATTCTGCTGCACCTGATCCTTCAGTCGTTTGCGACGATCATAGTTATCCTCATCTGCATGATCGTGGGCACCGAGCTGGTGCACCGGTTTATGACCGCCGCAGCGGCCGGCCAAAGACAGATGCGAACTCTGCGCAGCGTGGTGGACTTAAGCATTCAGGTATTCGGTGCGTTGCTGATCCTTTTAGTCATCTTTGGGTGGCCCCAGCAGATGCCCACCATTCTGGGTCTGGTCACTGCCGGCATCACCATTGTTTTGCAGGACTTTATTCTTGGCTTCTTCGGCTGGTTCAAGCTGATGGGCAAAAATGGCATTCGGGTGGGCGACCGCGTTGAAATCAACGGCGTCAACGGGGAAGTTACGGAAGTTGGCCTGATCAACACCACTCTGCTTGAGATCGGTAGACAATCCGATACCGGCCTCCCCACGGGTCGTCGTATTTCGTTCATCAACAGCTTCGCGATTCGCGGACAGTACTTCAACTACTCCACTACGGGCCAGTGGATGTGGGACGAGATCACGGTCAGCCTGCCCGCATCGGCCAATCCGCGTCCCATTGTCGAAGGCATTCAGAAATTGGTGCAGGAAGAAACGAGCGAAAGCGCGGCCATCGCCATGCAGGAGTGGAAACGCTCCATGCACAGTGGATACCTCAGTCGCCTTGGTACTGCGCCTGTAGTCAGCTTGATTACGACCGCTGGAGGTTTCGATATTCAGATCCGCTATGTCACGCGAGCATCTACTCGCTTTGATACGAGGATGGAGCTTTATCGACGTGTATTCGATGCCATTCAGGATGCCCACTCGCCTGCGCAGGCGGCCCCTGAACCTGCGACAGCAAGCAATTAGCCGTATAAGGCAACGCGCATCGACGCAATTTCAATGGTTGACAGGGCCGGGTGTTTGCCTTTAGCGTTGGAACAGATGCAAGTCCATCGCCATCACGGTCACCATCATCATCATGGGACAACCATGTCGGCGGACTTCCATGGCCTGAGCTAAACGGCCAGAGAGATCAGAAAAGAATTGCACCAGCCCGCCGGCAACTCAGCCAGCGGGTTTTTTCATGCCCAAACCAAAAATTCAACCTGAAGCAGGAAGATCATGAGCAACGCACCAACAGTCGATTTCGAGAAGATGGATGGCCTTGTACCGGGAATTGTGCAGGATGCAAGCACCGGCGAAGTGCTGATGCTGGGTTTCCTTAATCCGGTCAGCTATGCCAAGACGCTGGAGAGCGGATTTGTTACCTTCTGGAGCCGTACGCGCCAGAAGCTGTGGATGAAAGGTGAAACCAGCGGTAACCGGCTGCGCGTCATCTCGGCTTCAACCGATTGCGATAACGACACGCTGTTGTTCCGCGTGGAAGTGGAAGGCGACGGCCTGGTGTGCCATGAGGGTACCGTGAGTTGCTTCACAAAATCCATCGTGAATGAAACGGAGGCCGCTCGTGGCTAGCAAGCTCAGGCTCGGAATTCCCAAAGGCAGTTTGCAGGACGCAACGATTGCTCTGTTCAAGCGCGCGGGCTGGAACATTTATGCCGACGGCCGTTCGTATTTCCCCTCCATTGACGACAAGGAAGTGGAATGCATGTTGATTCGCGCGCAGGAAATGGCGCGCTATGTCGATCATGGCGTGCTCGACGCCGGACTCACAGGCATTGACTGGGTGGTCGAGAGCGGGCTGGACGTAACCAGCATTACTACCCTTACCTATGCCAAGCAGAGCCGCCGCAAGGTGCGCTGGGTGCTGGCCGTTCCAGAAGGTAGCGGCTTTGAAAAAGCTGAAGACCTCGAAGGCAAGATCATTGCTACCGAATTGGTTGAGGTCAGCAAGCGCTACTTCGCTTCAAAGGGCGTCAAAGTGAAAGTGGAATTCAGCTGGGGTGCAACGGAAGTAAAGCCTCCCATGCTGGCCGATGCCATCGTCGAAGTCACAGAGACAGGCTCCTCTCTCCGCGCCAATCACTTGAAAATCATCGACACAATTATGGAGAGCGAAACCCATTTGATCGCCGGCAAGACTGCTCTCGCGGATCCGTGGAAAAGGCAGAAGCTTGATCAGCTGGCTACGATGCTGCGCGGCGCGATCGATGCGCAGTCACAAGTGGGGCTGATGCTGAATGTAAAGCGCGCCGATCTTAAAGCTGTTTTGGGAGTGCTACCGTCGTTGAATTCACCCACAGTGTCGCAGCTCAGTGATTCAGAATGGGTCGCAGTGAACACCATTCTCGACGAAAGTACGGCTCGTGACGTGATTCCACGTCTCAAAGCTGCGCACGCCACAGGCATCGTCGAATATCCACTTAATAAAGTCGTATTGTAGCCAGATTGATCTTTCGATCGTTTGGCCTTTGAAGGGTACGGGCTTTAGACCGTACATTCGACCAACAATTGGAGCATGGGCTTTAGCCCCTGAGGGATCGAATGAAGTTGATCCGGACAAAAGGACGAGGCGCGGCACAGACGGCGCAGATTCTGGCCGCGCTTGAACGGAGAGGCGGCGCGGCTCTCGATAGCGTGCTGCCCGCCGTCCGGCGCATTGTGACCGACGTACGCCGGCGTGGTGACCGCGCACTCTTGCGCTACGCGGCGCAATTCGATGGCTTGCCCGGCGCAGAGGCGTTGCGCGTAGCACCGCAGGAGATGGCCGCCGCTTGGAAGAGTCTTGACCCAGCCTTGCGTGAGGCTCTGGAGACAGCAGCAACGCAAATCCGCGGCTTTGCCAAACGGCAGATGCCGGCCTCGTGGAGCATGTCACCTTTGCGCGGCCTCAAGACGGCGCAGGTGGTTCGGCCGCTTGGATCTGTCGGATGTTACGTTCCAAGCGGTCGTCATCCGTTACCTTCCACCCTGCTTATGACAGCGATTCCGGCGCAGGTTGCTGGTGTCACACGCATCGTTGCTGTTTCACCGAAGCCCGCGCCTGAAACGCTTGCGGCCGCTCACCTGCTCGGCATCAAGGAGTTCTATCGCGTGGGCGGCGCGCACGCCGTCGCCGCACTTGCGTATGGAACATCAAGCATTGGGCACGTCGACAAAATCGTCGGCCCAGGCAATCTTTACGTCACTGCTGCCAAACGCCTGGTCTCATTCGATTGCGCTATCGACATGCTCGCCGGGCCCACAGAAATCGTGGTCACCAGTGATCTCGGTTCCGCTGCTGGAATCGCTGCCGATCTCGTTGCACAGGCCGAGCACGATCCTGAAGCTCTCGCGATCTTCGTGACTACGCGTGCGGATCTTGCTGCGGAGGTGATTGCTGAAACCAAAAGCCGCAGCCGCGAAAATCCAATCGCCCGCCAGTCACTGGATCGCTATGGCCTTGTGATCTTGGCAGCCGACATTGATGAAGCACAGCGGATCACGAACCTGCTGGCACCTGAACACCTTACCGTCGACGATGCCAGCGACATGAAGTGGATCGAAAACGCGGGTTCTGTTTTCGTCGGGCGCTGGTCGGCGCAGCCCATGGGCGATTACATCTCGGGTCCCAATCACACGCTGCCCACCGGCGGAATGGCACGGGTACGCGGTGGCTTGAGTGTGTACGACTTCGTCAAGCTCATCACTGTGCAGGAGTACTCTCAAGATGCGCTGCGCAAACTCGGACCGCAGGCCGCGCTGCTCGCGGAAGCGGAAGGACTCGTCGGTCACGCGCAGTCCATTCGCGCACGTCTGAACCCTCGCAAATCAACCGGTAGGAGGTCTCGTGGCTAACGCCGCAACTACGCTCTTTCCTGCGCCGCGTGCCCGTGTGCAGGCCATGATGGAGTATCACCCTCCGTTAGGCAGCCGCGATGCACTGCGCCTCGACTTCAACGAAAATACGGTTGCGTGCTCGCCGAAAGTGCGCGAAGTACTCGGCAGCATTTCCGCGGGTTCGCTCACGCGCTATCCTGAGCGCGAGCCTGTTGAAGCCATCGTCGCCGCGCATGTGGGCGTTCGTGCTGAGCAGCTCGCTCTCACCAACGGTGTAGACGAAGCCATTCACGTGCTGTTCGAGACATTCCTCGAGGCTGACGACGAGCTGCTTCTTCCCGTGCCCACCTACACCATGTACCAGGTCTATGCCTCGGCCACCGACGCGCGCATTGTTGCCGTTCAGGCTGCAGACGATCTGCTGTTTCGGTTTGATCGACTTGTTGCGGCCATTACTCCGCGCACCAAGATCATTGCCGTTGCCAACCCGAACAGCCCCTCTGGTTCCATAGCTACACGTGAGCAGTTGCTTGAACTCGCGCAACGCGCCCCGCACGCCGTGCTGCTGGTCGATGAGGCTTACTATCACTTCTACGGCGAAACCGTTATGGATCTGGTTGGCACCGTGCCGAACCTGGTGGTCGCGCGAACCTTCTCGAAGGCCTATGGGCTCGCCGGCTTGCGCCTTGGCCTGCTCGCCGGGCCGGTAGACCTGATGCGTTGGGTGCGCCGCGTTCTCTCCCCTTACAGCGTGAATTCAATTGCTCTGGCCTGTCTGCCGCCCGCGCTTGAAGATACGAGCTACATCGATTGGTATGTGAGTGAAGTACTCGCTGGACGCGCGGATTTTGAAGCTGCTCTCGACAACCTTGGCCTTCGCCGCTGGCCCAGCCGCGCAAATTTCATCCTCGTCGACATCGGTCCCGAACACCGCGAGTTCGTGCGCCTCATGCACGACCGCGGAGTGCTGGTGCGCGATCGATCAAGCGATCCCGGCTGCGACGGACGTGTGCGCATTACGATCGGGACTCGCGAGCAGATGAAGCAGGGCATCGCGGCGCTGAACGAGACTGTTGCCGCACTCAGCATCGGAAGAGGCAAGCAATGACAACGAAAAGGAAATCGCCCGCAAGTTCAATCGGCTTCGGCGTGCGGCGGGGCGCGAGCATTTCGCGACATACCGCCGAAACGCGCATCGACCTTGAACTCATCATTGAGGGTAAAGGCCAGTACAGCGTCTCCACCGGCATCCGCTTCTTCGATCACATGCTTGAGCTGTTCACGCGCCATGGGGGATTCGATCTCACGCTCAAGTGCGAGGGCGATCTCGATGTTGATCAGCATCACACCGTGGAAGACGTGGGTATCGCTCTAGGCGAAGCTTTCGATCGCTCATTGGGCGACAAGAAGGGCATCCTGCGTGCCGGATATTTCCTGATGCCTATGGATGAAACGCTCGCGATTGCGGCAGTGGACATGAGCGGCCGAGCTGCGTACGCCGTCGATACCAAGGTGCGTACGCGCCTTGTCGGCGATCTGCAGACTGAGCTAGTGACCGATTTCTTTGAAGGTTTTGCGCGCGGCGCTCGCGCCAACGTGCACGTGAAGACAATGTACGGCCGTTCGAATCACCACAAGATTGAAGCTATATTCAAGGCATTTGCGCGCGCGCTGCGTGGCGCCTGCTCGCGTGACAAGCAATTGGCCAAGATGCTTCCTTCGACCAAAGGATTGCTGTAATCACTCCGGAGTGTTCATGCGTGTAACTGTCATCGACTACAAGGCCGGCAATCTAACTTCTGTTCTCAAGGCGCTACGGCACTTGGGCGCGGATACGGTTGTGACCGACAGCGATCTTTCGCTTGTGGAATCTGCCGAGCGGATAGTGCTGCCCGGTGTTGGCCACTTCGCCGCTACCGAGCGGCTGGATAGAACCGGACTCACCGATGCAATCCGCGCAAGTGTTGCCCGTGGCGTGCCCTTCCTTGGCATCTGCGTCGGCATGCAATGGCTCTACGCAGGTTCTACTGAAGCCCCAGGCCAGCCCGGTCTCGGACAGTTCTCCGGATCCTGCTCGCGTTTCGCCGAGAGCGCTGAAAAAGTCCCGCACGTCGGCTGGAATTCGCTCGACGCAAAGCCCGGCTCGCGTTTGCTCGCAGGTGTCGAACCCGGCGAGTTTGTCTACTTCACGCACTCTTACAAGGGGCCAGTCACCAGCGATACCGCTGCAACCTCGTTCTACATCGAGCCGTTTGCCGCCGCCGTCGAACGCGACAACGTGATGGGCGTGCAGTTTCATCCTGAAAAATCCGGAGCAACGGGATTGAAGATCCTCACGAATTTTCTTTCTTGGAAAGCGCAGGTAAAGTAGATGATCACCAAACGCATCATTGCCTGCTTAGATGTCCACGCCGGTCGCGTCGTCAAAGGTGTGAAGTTCGTTGACATTGTTGACGCCGGTGATCCGGCCACGCAGGCCGCGCGCCATGCCCGCGAAGGCGCAGACGAAATCGTGCTGCTCGACATTACCGCCACGCACGAAGGCCGCCAGACACTGCTTGATACTGTGCGCCGCACCGCGCGCGAACTGTTCGTTCCCTTCTGCGTCGGTGGCGGAATCCGCTCAGCGCAAGATGCCGAACAAGTATTTGAAGCGGGCGCAGACAAGGTCAGCGTGAACTCCGCCGCTCTCAATGACCCGATGCTGATCGATGCCATTGGCCGCAGCTTCGGTGCGCAAGCGGTCGTGGTTGCAATCGACGCCAAACGCGATCCTTC
>Ga0207667_10000467_pt1 | contig 54059 bp, 49 predicted proteins | sample KBSCornC52_FD_184301 | JGI IMG/M metagenome (GOLD analysis project Ga0207667, IMG submission 184301) | Corn rhizosphere microbial communities from Kellogg Biological Station, Michigan, USA - KBS Corn C5-2 (SPAdes) (version 2) | ecosystem: Host-associated > Plants > Roots > Rhizosphere > Soil ... | reverse complement strand
GAGGCGTCGGCCTGCTGGCTGCCGCGGTCGGCGACGCCTTCGGCCGCACGGTGCGGATCACCACCGTCGAGTCGGATGCGCGGGCCACCGACCACGCGGCCGAGAATCTCGCCGACTGGCTGGGCGCGGTCGCGGTGACGTCACGGGTCGAGCACTGGGTGCGGAGTCTCGCTCAGGCCGGAGCCGGCGAACGTTCCCGCCTCCGGGCGGCCACCGTGGTGCTCGACCCGCCGCGGGCCGGCGCGGGCCGGGCCGTGCTCGAGGCGCTCGCCGACGTGGGCGTCGCCCAACTGGTCTACGTCGCGTGCGATCCGATCGCGTTCGCGCGCGATGTCGGCACGCTGGCCGGGCTCGGCTACCGGCTGGAGGGGCTGCGCGCCTTCGACCTGTTCCCCAACACCCATCATGTCGAGGCCGTCGGCACCCTCATTCGGGTGTGAATCGTTCGGGGTCCCCGGGGAGTTGACGCGTTACGATGGTGCCCGGGCGTTCCGTCGCCCGCATTCTTGGGGGAGACAGGATGAACGTGGCTGAGACGATCGAAAGCCCTCCGGCGCCGGGAGCCGACACCGTGCATGTGCGGGTCGCAGTGGTAGACGACCACGAGTCGGTGCGGCTCGGCCTGAAGGCCGCCTTCATCGAGGATGGCTACGACTTCGTGATCGCGGCGTCCAACGTCGATGAGCTGATCGACGGCCTCGCGGGTCGGGAGGTCGACGTCACCGTGCTCGACCTGTCGCTCGGCGACGGATCATCGGTCACCGAGAATGTGAAGCGCGTGCAGGCGGCCGGTTCCGCGGTCCTGGTGCACAGCATCGCCGACCGGGTCGCGCTGGTGCGCGAGGCGCTCGCCGCTGGTGCCGCCGGCGTCATCCCGAAATCATCCGCGACCAAGACGGTGATCGCGGCCGCCGCAACCGTGGCCCGTGGCGATGTGCTCAACAACCTCGAATGGGCGACCGCGATCGACGCCGACCGCGACTTCGCGAAAGCGCAGCTCGGCCGCCGCGAGCGCGAGATCCTGCACCTCTATGCCTCCGGCCTCCCGCTGAAGCTCGCTGCCGAGCAACTGGGCATCGGGTACTCGACGGCCCGGGAGTATCTCGACCGCATCCGCGTGAAGTACGTCGAGGTCGGCCGTCCGGCACCGACCAAGGTCGACCTGCTCCGCCGCGCGGTCGAGGACGGAATCCTGCCGGGGCTCGACCCCGACGGCGATGGCCGCTAACGCGGCCGCCAACGCCGTCCCTCCCGGCGCTCCGCTCCAGCTCCGCAACGCGCTCAGTCTGGCGCGCGTCGAATCCGCACTGGCCCGAACCGGCTCGGTGATCGGAGTCGTCTTCTTCCTGCAGTCGCTTCCGACGCTGCTCGGCGAGAAGGAGACCACCCTGCCGCTCTGGTCGACCTCCGCAGCAATCGCCATCGTGGGAAGTCTGCTCTTCGCCGTCGCGGCGGGGATCGCCCGCCGGCTCGTGCGCCTCGCCAACGTGACCTTCGCCGTCGCCTTCCTGCTCGTGCTGGTCACCTGGCCGTTCGCGGTCGTGCATCCCTCGGCCGAGAGCCCGTGGCTGTACTACCTGATCACCATCGCCACCGCCATGGCCGCGATCGGGCTGCCGGTTCCGTGGGCTGCTGGGTACCTGATCCTCGTTCCCATGCTCTACGCGGTGATCCGACTCACCCCGCCCGGTGGGGGTCTCACGCCGCTGAAGGCCAGCCTCGACTCGATCTATTCGGTCATCCTCGGTGGCGCGATCCTGGTCATCACGACGATGCTGCGGGCCGCGGCGACCAGCGTCGACCAGGCTCAGGCGACTGCGCTCGAGGGATATGCCCATGCTGTGCGCGCCCACGCGACCGAGGCCGAGCGGGTCCGGGTCGACGCCATCGTGCACGACAGCGTGCTCACCACCCTGTTGTATGCGGTGCGCGCCCACGCGACCGAGGCCGAGCGGGTCCGGGTCGACGCCATCGTGCACGACAGCGTGCTCACCACCCTGTTGTATGCGGCGCGCGCCGACACGCCGGAGGCCCAGCGGCTGGCGGCGACGATGGCAAGCAACGCGATCGGCCATCTTCGGGATGCCGCCCTGGTCTCACCGGACGACGGGTCCACCGTGCGGATCACGATTCTCGCGCAGTCGGTGCGTGACGCCATCGAGCAGTTGGAGGGCGGATTCGAGATCACCGTGAGCCGGCTCGGAACGGCCTCGATCCCGACCACGGTGGCCGAGGCGGTGCAGTCCGCGTCGCTGCAGGCCGCGGTGAACAGCGTCAACCACGCCGGCGAGGGCGCGACCCGGACGGTTCGCATCACGTCGATCGAGGGCGGCGTGCAGGTCACGGTGGCCGACGACGGGCGCGGCTTCGATCCTGCGCAGGTGCCGAGCGAGCGGCTCGGCGTGCGGGTCTCGATCATCGAACTGATCGCGAACCTGGGCGGGGATGCACAGGTCGATTCGGCTCCCGGCAAGGGCACCACGGTCATGATCCGCTGGCCGTCGGTCGACGCGTCCCCACCTTCCGGCGCTCCGGCATCCCTCGAGCAGATCGAGCCGGTCTCATGAGGATCGGCGTGCCCCGCTGGATCATCGTCGGTCTCGCCGCTTTGTTCTCGGCATACGTGCTCGTGCTCGGCATCTATGCGATCGATGTCCCGATCACGCCCTATCCGGCCATCGCCGGCATGATCCTGTTCGCGGTCGTGATCGCGGTCACCCTGTGGCCGTTCGGCCGCGCGCAGATGCCGATCTGGATGGCGGCGTTCGCCATCGCGAGCGAGGTCGGCATCACCTTGATGGTCAGTGCTGAGATCGATCTGCACCGGGACGGCGGCCCGGGATACGCCACCTGGTACATCGCGGGCGTCGGCGTCATCTCGACGATCGTCTGCACGCGCGGCCGGCCGATCTGGGCCTGGATCGGGATCGTGTTCCTGGTAGCCCAGACCGTGCTGTGGGCGGGGCCGCTCGGGCTGGTCAGTCTGGGCGTGATCGGCAGCGCGAGCTGGGTGACGGTGGCCTCGGTCATCCGCAGCGCCCTGACCCGCGCGGCTCGTGATGCGCGCCGTTTCACCCTGGCCGAGCGGGAGGCCACGGACTGGCACGCCGCCCAGGAGGCGCACGTCATGGAGCGCCAATTCCGTCTCGGTCGCACCAGCGAGATGGCGGCGCGGATGCTGAGCACGATCCAGCAGCGTGGCGGCGATCTGACCCCGATGGAGCGCGAGGAGTCGCTGAACATCGAGGGCGCCATCCGCGATGAGATCCGCGGCCGCAAGCTGCTGAACGACGCGGTGCGCGACGAGGTGATGGATGCCCGGCGTCGCGGCACCACGATCACCCTGCTCGACGAGGGCGGCATCGACGACCTCGACGAGGCGGACCTCGACCGGGTGCTCAACGAGCTCGCCACCGCGATCCGCGGGACCACTGCCGACCGTGTCATCGCCCGGACGGTGCCCGAGGGCTCGGATGTCGCGGTCACGGTCGTCGGCCTGAACAGCCCGGACGAGCATGCCCGCGCGCTCGGCCTGGACTCCGGCGACGATGGCGAGGACGTCGCGCTGTGGCTCGAGATCCCGCGCTCGGTCAGGCAGTAGGCCGACCGGGTCGGTCGAGCGGATCAGCGGGCGAAGGCCTCGTCGGTGGCGAACAGGTAGTTGCGCACCTCGGGCACGACCGCGGGTGTCGCGGTCCACGATCCATCGACCCAGGTGTAGATCCGGTAGTCGGGCCAGCGCGTGAGGATCTCGGCGACGAACCCGTCGGCGGTGCGGCCGTAGCGCGCCAGGTGGCGGTCTTCGATCTCGAGCAGCAGGCTGGGACGGTCGCGATCGATGATGCCGACGGCTCCCTCGATGACCGAGGGTTCGAATCCCTCCACGTCGACCTTGATGAACGACACCCGCCCAATTTCGTGGGTCGCGCACCAGGCGTCGATCGTGCTCATCGGGGCGTGGCTGCGGTGCTGGCGGCCCGTCTCTGCGGCGCTGCCCGCTTCGACATGTCCGTGACCGAAGATCGGGAAGCCGTTGTGAAAGGGCACGACGATGGTCGACGTGCCCTCGTGCGGGCCGAGTGCCAGGCGGCTGACGCGACCGCGGTGCGGCCCGGTCAGCGCGTGCAGCAGACGGACCGTCACGATGCCCCTCCGCTGCGGCTCGAACGACGACACCCGGCCGGTCCGCCCGACCAGCTCGGCGAGGGGCACGGTGTACATGCCGAGCGCCGCTCCGACGTCGATGACCTCGTCGCCCTTCCTGACCAGGGCGCCCAGGCCCAGCAGCTCGGGTTCGGCCCAGCGCAGCCGGGTCGCGATCCGGTACAGGCCGTGTGCAGCGCGTACGCGCCAGTTGCTTCGGACGCGGACGGCCGGCAGTTCGACGGGTGGCGTCGGGCTCGTCGAGGCGGCGTCGGCGGTCACGAGGTCAGCCTCTCGAAGCGGACCCGCTGCAGAGCGGGTGGGGTCGGGGTGACACAACTCTACGGGGTGCCAGGAGCCGGGCGGCCGATGGCCACCTCCGCTGCCGCGCGGGCATGAGGAAAGGGGCCGGCGTCGAAACGCCGGCCCCCACCAGAATCCGAGTCAGGGCGACAACCCGAATGTCGCCCTGACTCGCCCCCACATCATCGGCCCGCTTACCCTAGTCGGCCGATGAATGGCGACGGATCTCAGAACAGATCCGCCTGTTGCTCATCAACTCTGCCCGATCGGCTCGGCGCCCGCAGTCGGACTTTCGGGGGACAGGGGGACAAGTGGCGGTGCGCCGGGCCGAAACTGCCGCAAGGACGCAGGGCGACAGGCCGTGAACCGGGGGACAAACCGGGATCGCACGGCGAGATCGGCGGTCGTCTCAGCACCCCGCAACGGAATCCGAAGCGCGAATCCCGGAACGCGACGGAAGCCGCGAATGAGGGTGCCTCACGACACCGGATCAGGCGCCGAACGTATTCCAGGCGCCCGGGACCAATGGGGTACGGACTCCGCGCTGGCTGCGCTCCCAGGCGGTCGGGACGAGCCGCTGCCGCCGCCGATGATCGCCGGCCAGTTCGTCGAGAGCCGCGGTGAGCACGGCCGTCACGGCGGCGAGTTCGTCGTCGGTCGGGCGCCCCCCGGTGATCCGGATGTCGTCGCTCATGAGCTCCACCGCGCCCTCACAGCGGGATGTTCCCGTGCTTCTTCGGCGGCAGGCTGGCCCGCTTCGTGCGCAGGGCTCGCAGCGCCTTGACGACGGCGATACGCGTGGCAGCCGGCTCGATCACGCCATCCAGCTCGCCGCGCTCCGCGGCCAGGAACGGGCTGGTCACGTTGTAGGTGTACTCGTTGGCCAGCTGGGTGCGCTTGGCTGCGACATCCTCACCCGCCGCCTCCGCCGCCTTGATCTCGCCGCGGTACAGGATGTTCACCGCACCCTGACCGCCCATGACCGCGATCTCGGCGGTGGGCCAGGCGTAGTTGATGTCGGCTCCGAGCTGCTTGGAGCCCATCACGATGTAGGCGCCGCCGTACGCCTTGCGGGTGATCACCGTGACCAGCGGCACCGTGGCCTCTGCGTAGGCGTAGAGCAGTTTGGCTCCGCGCCGGATCACACCGGTCCACTCCTGGTCGGTGCCCGGCAGATACCCTGGCACGTCGACGAGCGTCAGGATCGGCACACTGAAGGCATCGCAGAAGCGCACGAAGCGCGCGGCCTTCTCACCGGCCTCGATGTTCAGGGTGCCGGCCATCGCGTTCGGCTGGTTGGCGATGATCCCGACCGAGCGGCCCTCGACCCGCGCGAAACCGATGACGATGTTGGGCGCGTAGAGCGGCTGGACCTCGAGGAAGTCGGCGTTGTCGACGATGTGGTCGATGACCGTGCGCACGTCGTAGGGCTGGTTGGGCGAGTCGGGGATGAGCGCGTTGAGCTTGCGGTCCTCGTCGGTGATCTCGAGCTCGATCTCGCTCTCGTAGACCGGAAGCGGGGCCATGTTGTTGTCGGGCAGGAAGCTGATCAGGGCTCGCGCGTAGTCCAGCGCGTCGTCCTCGTCGCTGGCCAGGTAGTGCGCGACCCCGCTCACCGTGTTGTGGGTGAGCGCGCCGCCGAGTTCCTCCATGCCGACGTCTTCGCCGGTGACGGTCTTGATCACGTCGGGGCCGGTGACGAACATCTGGCTGGTCTTGTCGACCATGATCACGAAGTCGGTGAGCGCCGGTCCGTAGACGGCTCCGCCGGCGGCCGGACCCATGATGATCGAGATCTGCGGGATGACGCCCGAGGCCTGCGTGTTCAGGCGGAAGATCTCGCCGTACTTGCCGAGTGCGACCACGCCCTCCTGGATGCGCGCCCCGCCGGAGTCGAGCATCCCGATGATCGGGACCCCGGTCTTCATGGCCAGCTCCATCACCTTGATGATCTTCTCGCCGGCCACCTCGCCGAGCGAGCCGCCGAAGATGGTGAAGTCCTGCGAGTAGACCGCGACCTGCCGGCCCAGGATGGTCCCCGTCCCGGTGACGACGGCATCGCCGTACGGCCGGCTCTTCTCCATGCCGAAGGCGTAGCTCCGGTGGCGCACGAACTCGTCGAGCTCGACGAAAGAGCCCTGGTCGAGCAACTGCTCGATGCGTTCGCGCGCGGTCTTCTTGCCCTTGGCGTGCTGCTTCTCGATGGCCGCCAGACCACTGGCGGTGACCGCTTCGTGATAGCGCACCTTCAGGTCGGCGAGCTTGCCGGCCGTCGTGGAGAGGTCGGGGCTCGCGGTGGCGGGGGTGGAAGGGGCGGCGTCGGCGGTCACGCCGTTCAGCCTACCGAGGGCCGGACGGGCGCGGGTTGGAGGATTCCGACAGGCGGACGGCCGATGTTCAGTGCGATCCCGCTGCTAGTCGTGTGACGCCGTGGCGCGCGCCGGGACGGTCCGGTGTCGGGAGAACCGCCGGGCAACACCCCACTGCGTGACCCGCCACATCGCCTCGAGCACGATGCGCGAGTTCATCTTGGACACCCCGCGCTGCCGGTCGGTGAAGATGATCGGCACCTCGGCGACCCGGTAGCCGGCGTCCAGAACACGCAGGGTCATGTCGATCTGGAAGCAGTAGCCGCGCGACTCGACGCCGGCTAGATCGAGGCTGCGCAGCACGTCGGCGCGATAGGCGCGGAAGCCGGCGGTGGCATCCATCACCCGGATGCGCAGCGCGAGGCGGGCATACAGGTTGCCGGCCCGGCTCAGGATGCGTCGCGCAGCCGGCCAGTCGACGAAGCCGCCGCCGGGAACCCGCCGCGAGCCGATCACCAGGTCGGCGTGGTCCGGTGAGGTGGGATCGTCGGGGCCGAGCCGGGCGATCATCGTCGGCAGCACGTCTGCCGGGTGGGATCCATCGGCGTCCATCTCGATCAGGATGTCGAAACCCGCGGCCAGCGCGGCGTCGAACCCGGCGAGGTACGCGGCCCCGAGGCCGTCGCGCGCGCCGTGATGCAGCACGGTGATGCGGGGATCGGAGGCGGCGAGCCGGTCTGCCAGCTCACCGGTGCCGTCGGGGCTCGCGTCGTCGACGACCAGGATGTGCACGTCGGGCGCTGCCGCATGGATGGCCTGAACGGCCGGCTCGAGATTGTCCACCTCGTCGTAGGTGGGCACGATCACGACGGCCCGGGCTGCGGGCCGCCCCGAACCGCGCCCGCCGGCCGACGGCGCGGGTGTCGAGGCGGTCATGATAGGTCAGCGTACGTGACCGCCGACCCTAGGCTGAGGAACATGGACCAGGGCGCGGCGGGCGGCGCGGCGGGCGACGCGCCGCGCGCTGCGGGTCGCGAGGCCGAGTGGCTGCCCGCGAGCCGGCGCGAGGTGCCGATGCTGCTGTGGCGCGATTCGGTCGGCTCGACGAACACCGAGCTGGTCAGGCTGGCGGCCGACCCGGAGCTTCCGGCGTTCAGCGCCCTGATCACCACCGACCAGACCGCCGGCCGCGGCCGGCTGGATCGCGCGTGGGTGGCGCCGGCGGGCACCGCGCTCGCGGTGTCGGTGCTGGTGCGCGCGCCCTCTGGTTCTGACGGAAGGTCCGTCACAACGGGAGCGCCGGCGCACTCCGCAGCCCGTGAAGGTCTGGGCTGGCTTCCGCTCGCGGCAGGCGCGGCGATGTACGACGCGGTCTCGGGCGTGCTGCCGCGCTCGGTGCGGGTCGGTCTCAAGTGGCCCAACGACATCCAGCTCGACGGCCGCAAGGTGTGCGGCATCCTGTCCGAACTGGTGCCTCCGGCTCAGGGGTCGCAGGGGACCGCCGTGGTCATCGGCGCCGGGCTGAACCTGACCATGACCGCCGAGCAACTGCCGGTGCCGACCGCGACCTCGCTCGCCCTTGCCGGAGCGGACCCCACCGATGCCACTGGGTTGATCGACCGGGTCCTTGCCGCCTACCTGCGTCTCCTCACCGCGTGGGTGACCGAGCTGTGGCGCACCGGCGGCGATGCCGACCGCAGTGGCCTGCGCGCCACCGTCCTGGAACGCTGCAGCACCATCGGCCGCGAGGTGCGGGTCGAACTACCGGGGGGAGCCCGATTGCTGGGACGGGCGGTGGGGATCGACCCGCTCGGCCGGCTCGAGGTGAGCGACGACGCGGATCAGGTCAGCGCGGTCGCGGCGGGGGACATCATCCACCTGCGCTAGAACCGGTAGGAAAGAGCCATGTCGGCCGCCGGAGTCCCGTCAGGGGATCGGATGCCACCGCCAGAGGTGGTGGTGGCGCGCTTACGACCGCACTCGCGGGCGCTGTTCTTCCCGACGGCCGCCCTGCTGATCGACATCGGCGCCGTGTCGTACTTCGCGGGCTCGTTCCCCGAGAACTGGATGAACCTCTTGCTGCTCGCCGGGGGAGCGCTGCTCGCTCTGCTGCTCTTCGCGGTGCCGGTGCTGCGCTGGCTCGCGCAGAACGACACGATCACCACCAGGCGGGTGGTGATCCGCTCGGGTGTCCTGGTGCGATCACGCCAGGAGCTGCTGCACAGCCGCGGTTACGACGTGACGGTACGCCAGGCCGGATTGCAGCTGCTGTTCCGCAGCGGCGACGTGCTGATCAACACGGGGCTGGAGCATCCGGTCGTCCTCCGCGACGTCCCCCATGCCGAGTTGGTGCAGTCCGCGCTGCACGACCTGATGGAGGCCGGCCTCAATCCGATTGCGGCACGGCGGCAGCCGGGCTCGTGGCCGTACCCGGGCGAGACCGGCGAGCAGGATGCGGGCTGACCGCCTGCGCGCCGCCTTCCGCCGCTGCCCCGTCGTCGTCCGGGAACACCGCCGGCTTCGGCTCGCCGCGCCGCGGTGAGAACACCCAGAGCCGGTACAGCGAGAAGCGGAAGGCGGTGCCGAGCGCCAGCCCGATCACGTTCGAGGAGATGTTGTCGGCGAGCAGCGAGGTGAATCCCAGCACGTAGTGCGAGACGAACAGGCAGAACAGGCCGATGAGCAGGCCGCCGACGCTCACGATGCCGAACTCGACGCCCTCGCGCACCAGTTGACGGCCGCGGTGCTCGCGGAAGGTCCAGAACCGGTTGCCCAGCCAGTTCACGATGATCGCCAGGGTCGTCGAGATGATCTTCGCGAAGACCGGTCCCTCGTGGATGCTTGCGGGGTCGAAGATCGTCGCGCGCAGCAGGTTGAAGACGGTGAAATCCACCACCAGGCCGACGCCGCCCACCAGGCCGAACCTGGTGAACTGCAGCAGGAGCTTGCGCATGGGCAGGATGTCGCTTCGGTTCGGGGACAATGGGCTGAGAGAACGAAAGTCTAGCCACCGCCCCTTGACGACCGACCGGAGACCTCCCGTGAATCCTTTGAATCCGTTCAGGGGCGAGCCGTGAGAGTCGGTGTGATCGGCGGCGGACAGCTGGCCCGCATGATGGTGCCCCCGGCGATCGAGTTGGGGATCGACCTCCAGGTGCTCGCCGAGGTCGATGGATCGTCGGCCGCCATCGCCGCGACCGCGGTCGGCGACTACACGGATGCCGCAACGGTTCTCGGCTTCGCGCGCGGCGTCGACGTGATCACCTTCGATCACGAGCACGTGCCCCAGCCGGTGCTCGCGGCCCTCCTGGACGCCGGGCACCTGGTGCGCCCCGGCCCGGGCGCACTGGCGGTCGCGCAAGACAAGATCCTGATGCGCGAGCGGTTGACGGCGCTGGGCGCACCGGTGCCCGACTGGGCGGCGGTCCGCGACGCGGGCGCCCTGGCGGCGTTCCTGGCGGAGCACGGCGGCCGTGCGGTCGTCAAGACGCCGCGCGGCGGCTATGACGGGAAAGGCGTCCGCGTCGTCGGCAGCGCGTCGGAGGCCGACGACTGGTTGGCGGGGGCCGGCCCTGAGGGGCTGCTGATCGAGGAGCTCGTGCCGTTCCGACGCGAGCTGGCCCAGTTGGTCGCGCGTCGACCGTCGGGCGAGGTGCGTGCCTGGCCCCTGGTCGAAACGGTGCAGCGCGACGGCGTGTGCGCCGAGGTGACGGCACCCGCGCCCGAGGCCGGCGCCCTGACCGGTGCCGCCCGCGCGCTGGCCGAGCGCATCGCGACCGAGCTGGACGTGACCGGGGTGCTCGCCGTCGAACTGTTCGAGACCCCGGACGGCCGGCTGCTCGTCAACGAACTGGCCATGCGCCCGCACAACACCGGGCATTGGACCATCGACGGCGCAGTCACCAGCCAGTTCGAGCAGCACCTGCGCGCCGTGCTCGACCTTCCGCTCGGCGATCCTTCGCCGACCGCGCCGTGGAGCGTGATGGTGAACGTTCTGGGCGGCCCCGCCGACGGCGCGATGCCGAGCCGCTATCCTGCGGCCCTCGCCTCGGATGCCGGGGTCAAGGTGCACTCCTACGGCAAGCCGTCCCGTCCGGGCCGCAAGGTCGGGCATGTGACCGCAACCGGGGCGGCCCTGGACGACACTGCGGCCCGGGCGCGTGCCGCGGCAGGGTTCTTCCAGGCCTGAGCCATAACATGGGGCGCGTGCCTGGGACGACCGCCTCCGCTCCGCACGGCGACCCTGTCGTGAGCGTCGTGATGGGGTCGGACTCCGATTGGACGGTCATGAGCGAGGCGGCGGCAGCGCTGGCCGAGTTCGGGATCCCGCACGAGGCCGAGGTCGTGTCCGCCCATCGGACCCCGAAGCGCATGATCGCGTTCGGGTCGGAGGCGGCCGGTCGCGGCATCCGGGTCATCATCGCCGGAGCGGGCGGCGCTGCTCATCTGCCCGGGATGCTCGCCTCGGTCACCACGCTTCCCGTGATCGGAGTGCCGGTGCCGCTGGCCAAGCTCGACGGTCTGGACTCGCTGCTCTCGATCGTGCAGATGCCGGCCGGCATCCCGGTCGCGACCGTGTCGATCGGCGGCGCACGCAATGCCGGACTGCTCGCCGCGCGCATCCTGGCCACCTCCGACGCGCCGCTCGCCGCGCAACTGGAGCAGTTCGCCGCCGGACTCGAGGCCCTCGTGGTCGAGAAGAACGCGAAGCTGCAGCGCGGGCTGTGAGTTCGGCGCGCGCACCCCGCTCGCTGCTGCGGGATCCGGAGCCTGAAGCCACCGCGTTCATGAGCACCCGCGCCTGGTGGCTCGTGGGCCTGAATCTGCTGATCCCGGGAGCACCCCAGGTGCTGGCCGGCAACCGCCGCTTCGGACGGTTCGCGCTGGGCACGACGCTGCTGTTCTGGGCGCTCGTGATCGTTGCACTGCTCGCCGTGCTGATCGGAGGTGCGGCGATCATCCCCATCGTGACCATCCCGGCCGTGCTGTGGAGCATCGCCGTCGTGCTCGGTTTGTACGGGGTGCTCTGGGTGATCTGCGCGGTCGACAGCTTCCGACTGGCCCGGCTGGCCAAAGCCACGACCGCGACCCGCGTGGGCGTGTCGCTGCTGGCCATCGTGGCTCTGGTCATCGCGGGCGGCACCGCGTTCGCCGGGTCGTACACCGCCGGGGTGACCGCGAGCATCCTGGCCAAGGTCGCGTCGAACACGGTGGACATCACGGGACCGGATGGCAAACCGGTGACGGTGGGGCCGATCACCGGCCCGGTCAACATCCTGCTGGTGGGCGATGACAGCGGCGACGGGAATGCGGCGTACGGAGTGCGGGGCGAGGCGCTCAACGACGTGACGATCCTCATCCACCTGTCGCCGGTGTCGAAGTCGGTGACGGCGGTGAGCATCCCGCGCGACCTCTTCGTCGCGCAGCCGGCCTGCGGGTCCAACCCCGCGGTCGGTCAGGCGCGCTTCAATACCGCGCTGTCACGCGGCGGGCTGGATTGCGTAGTGGCCAGCGCGAGCGCCCTCACGGGCTTGCCGATCCAGTACGCGGCGCAGATCGAGTTCGACGGCGTCGTCGCGATGAGCGACGCGGTGGGCGGCGTGCCGGTCTGCCTGGTGACCGGGATCGACGATCCATACAGCGGACTGGTGCTGAGCGCGGGCGAGCACACGTTGCAGGGCGCTCAGGCACTGGCGTTCCTGCGCACCCGCCACGGCCTCTCGACCGGCAGCGACCTGCAGCGGATCAGCAACCAGCAGGTGTTCCTCTCATCGCTGATGCGCACCATCAAGAGCTCGAACACGCTCGACAACCCGCTCAAGCTGATCGCGCTCGCGCAGGCGGCCGCGACGAACATGAAGCTGAGCACCCAACTGGCGCAGACCTCCACGATGGTGTCGATGGCGCTCGCGCTGCGGAGCATCCCGCTCGAGCGGATCGCCTTCGTGCAGTACCCGTCCCACCCCACTTCGGTGCACGGGCAGAGCGTGACCCTGCCGGACACCGGGGATGCCGCGGTGCTGATGACCGCGCTCGCCAACGATCAGGCGGTGGTCACCCAGCAGCTCGGCGGCGCCGCGGTTGCGAACGGCACGCCGAAGCCGAGCTCGACCCCGACCCCCTCCGCCTCGGCGACGCCGAACGGCGGAGTGCCGGTGCCGCTGCCGACCTCGATCTCGGGGCAGGCCGCCGACCAGAGCACCTGCTCGGCCGGGCAGACCGGATGAGCGACACCCTCCAGCCGCCCCTGCCCCGGGTCCAGCGCGAGGGAGGGCGGCTGCGCGGCCTCGATGGTCTGCGGGGGATCGCCGCGGTCATCGTGCTTCTGCACCATTGCGCCCTGATGAACGCCGGGGTTTCCGACGTCTATCTGGATCCGTCGCTGCCGGTCGCCCCCGGCTCGTTCGCCGCGATCATCACCCGAACCCCGTTGCAGCTGTTCTTCTCGGGGCAGGAGGCGGTGCTGATCTTCTTCGTGTTGAGCGGTCTGGTGGTTGCCATCCCCCCGTTGGCGCGCTCCGACTTCGACTGGACGGCCTACTACCCGCGGCGAATCGTCCGCCTGTTGCTGCCGGTCGCGGCGTCCGTTCTTCTCGCGGTGATCGTCATCTCCACGAGCCTGCATGACCCGTCCGCCGCGCCGACCACGTGGGCCGCCGCGTCGACCTTCCCGGCGATCGACTGGCACGAGGCCGTCCGAGACGTCGATGTGCTCATCGGCACAACCCCGTACAACAATGCGCTGTGGTCGCTGCGCTTCGAGCTGCTTTTCTCGATCCTGTTGCCCGTCTACGTGGTGGTGGCTGCCGTGGCAGGCCGTTGGTGGTGGGCGGTCGCCTGCGGGGCAGCGTTCGCGATGGCACTGGGTGTGGTGGTCGGCGATCCATTCCTGCTGTACCTCCCGATCTTCTTGCTCGGCACGTTGATGGCGGCGCACCTCAGTCGGCTCCCAGCGCTCGGCGTCGGTCGCATTCCCGGGCGTTGGCGAGGCGTGCTCGGTGCCGTTGCCCTGATTCTCGGCGGGGTGCTGCTCGAAGCCCGGTGGGAGTCGGCACCATTCGGCACGGGGTCGCACGCCGTCGCGTCGGTCGTGCAGGTTCTTGAAGTGCTGGGAGCTGCTCTGATCGTGCTGGTCGCCGTCGCCTGGGCGCCGTTCGCCCGGTTCCTCGAGCTCCGTTTCGTTCAGTGGCTGGGACGCATCTCGTTCAGCCTCTACCTCGTGCACCTGCCGATCCTGATCGCCGTCGGCTGGTTCCTCCGCGCCATCCCCTGGTACTGGACCCCGGTCGTCGCCATTCCGCTCGCCGTTCTCGCCGCAGCCCTGTTCGCGCGGTTCGTCGAGGGTCCGTCGCACCGACTGTCGCAGCGCGTGGGACGTGCGGTGACCCGCCGATGGGGCGCGCGGAGCCCGACGTCCGGCGAGACCATCGGCCCGAGCTGACGGCACGGCCGACCTCGATCTCGGGGCAGGCCGCCGAGCAGAGCACCTGCTCGGCCGGGCAGACCGGGTAGCGGCGCCAAAACTTCCGACCGGGGGATGCCGTCGCAGCCCTATGATGACGGCCATGCCCGAAGATGCGCGTGTTCTGTCGACGACCCTGAGCGCGACATCGTATTGGATGCCCGTCCACTACGACATCACGGCCTGGGCAGAGCATGCTCCCTTCGCGAGTTGGCTGATCGATGCCGCCCGACCGCGGACCGTGCTCGAGCTCGGAACACACAACGGCTTCTCGTTCTTCGCCATGGCGGAAGCGGCTCGGCGCTTGGGATTGCCGACTGTTCTGACCGCCGTCGACACCTGGATGGGCGACGAGCACGCCGGTTTCTACGGTGAAGAGGTCTATGACAAGGTCAAGGCGATCGCCGCTCGCGACTACCCGAACACGACCCGGTTGATCCGCTCCTTCTTCGCCGATGCGGCCGCAGAGATCGAGGACGGCTCGATCGACCTGCTGCACATCGACGGTCGCCACGGCTACGAAGACGTGCGCACGGATTTCGAGGCGTATCGCCGAAAACTCTCCCGTCGTGGCGTCGTCATCTTCCATGACACGCACGAGTTCCAGCTCGGCTTCGGAGTCCATCGCCTCTGGAGCGAGCTGGCCGCGACGGCTCCGTCGTTCGAGTTCCACCACGGCCACGGGCTCGGCGTCCTGGCCATGGGCGCCGACGTCCCGATCCCGGTACTCGACTTCCTCGCCGAGGCGAATCGCGGTCCGGAGTCCGTTCGCGAGACGTACCACCGCTTGGGCATCGAGGTGGCCGAGCGGGCTGAGGTACCCATCCTGCGTCGGAGCGTTGAAGAGTTGCGCTCCAGTACGAGTTGGCGCGTGACGGCGCCACTCCGGCGCCTGAGCACGGTCGCGAAGGGTCTTAGAGGTCGGCGTGCAACTGCCAGACCTTCTCGGCCGAATCGCGCCAGCTGAACGCACGCGAGCGATCTCGAGCACTCAGGCCGAGCCGAGTTCGAAGCTCGGCGTCGTCGAGCACCTGCTGGATGGCCGCCGAGTAGCGTGCGGCTTCGTCGGCATCGTCGCGGGGGATGATGACCCCGGCGTCGGCTGCCACCTCGACCAGGGCCGGGACATCGGAGTGGATGACCGGCAGGCCGAACGCCAACGCCTCGACGAGCGCGAGCCCGAATCCCTCGGCGCGGCTGGCCAGCACGAAGGCGGTCGCCCCTTGCAGCACGGCGGAGAGGTCGTCATCGTCGAGAGGATCGAGCACGATGACGCGCTCGGCGTCGATGCCGCGGTCGCGGGCCAGCTCGGCGATCCCGTCCGCGTCGCCCTGGGCGCCGACAACGGCAAGTCGAACATCAGGAACGAGGCCGAGGGCCGCGATCAGCACCGCGAGGCCCTTGCGCGGATCGAGGCCTGCGACAGTGAGCAGGTAGTCGCCGCGCAACCCGATCCGTTCGCGTCGGGCGCGGTCGTCCGGCATCGAATGCAGCCGAGAACTCGGCGCGCCGCCGATGACGCGCAACCGGTCGCCGAATGCGAAGTTCTCGGCAAGCACTTCGGCCACCGCATGCGTCGGGGTGACCACTGCGTCGGCGAAGCGCTCGGCACGCTTGGTCATGGCGCGGTTCCACGACGCCTGTCGCGGGCTCAACAGCTCGGGATCCGTCCAGGCGATTGCATCGTGCACCGTCACCACGGTCTGATCGTTGCGCCCACTGACCGGCTGATGTCGGTGCATCGGCGCCAGCAGGGTGGTGGCGTGCACCATGCCGGCGCCGGGGAGTCGCGTGAAGCCGTGCGACCAGGCCGCGGCCAGCTCCCGCCGAGCGAGCGGGCTCTTGTACAGCTCGACCAGGCCGGGAAGTCGTTCCGCCAGGTGGACGTAGTCGGGCTCCGGTGATGCCGACACGATGCCCGCGACGTTGGAGCCGCGCGGCGCCGTCGCGATGAGTTGTCGGGTGAGTTCCTCCGCGTAGCGCGACATTCCCCCGTTGGGAACGGCGGTGACCTCGTCGACGATGACACGCAGCGTGATCATCGGGCACTCCGCCCCGGCCCGGCGTCAGCAGACGCGAGCACACCGGATGCCGAGGCGCGGGCCAGCGCCTCGCGCCACGGTCGCATGGGGGCGATGCCGGCGCGGGCCCAGGCCGCGTGCCCGAGCACCGAGTACGACGGACGCCGGGCCGGTCGCGCGAACGATGCGCTGTCGGTCGGCAGCACCCGCTCGGGATCGAGCCCTGCCTCCTCGAAGACGGCCCGGGCGAAACCGAACCATGATGTCTGCCCGGCGTTGGTGCCGTGGTAGATGCCGGCCGGAGCAGCCGCGTCCATCAGTGCGACGAGCTGGGCAGCGAGGTCGGCGGTCCAGGTGGGTTGGCCGAGTTGATCGTCGACGACCGAAACGGTCGGGTTGCCTGCGGCGAGCCGCAGCATGGTTGCGGCGAAGTTCGATCCGCCGGCGCCGTAGAGCCACGCGGTGCGGACGATGAACGTGCCGTCCGGGTGGGCGGCCAGAGCCAGTTCCTCGCCCGAGGCTTTGCTGCGGCCATATGCGTTGATCGGATCGAGGGGTGTGTCTTCGGCGTACGGCGAGGTGGCGTCGCCATGGAAGACGTAGTCCGTCGAGATCGTGACGAACCGAGCCCGATTGGCGGCGGCCGCGCGAGCGAGGTTCTCGACGCCGGTGGCGTTGATGGCGAACGCCTCACTCTCATGCGCTTCCGCGCCATCGACGTTCGTGTAGGCGGCAGCGTTCACGACCACGTCGTGGCCGGCGGCAGCTGCGTGCACCGCCGCGGCGTCCGTGATGTCGAGCTCGGCGCGCGTGAGCGCCGTCACCTCGCGACCGGCCAGGGCGAGCACGAGGTCACGCCCGAGCATTCCTCCAGCTCCGGTCACGAGGTAGCGGGTCACGGGCGTCGACTCACAGCGCCGCGCGCGCCTTCAGCGGCTCCCACCAGGAGCGGTTGTCTCGGTACCACTGCACGACATCTGCCAGTCCCTGGTCGAAGGGGACGAGGGGCGCGTAGCCGAGCTCCGACTGGATCTTGCCGATGTCGACCGAGTAGCGCAGGTCGTGGCCCTTGCGGTCCTCGACCTGATCGACGTACGACCAGTCGGTGCCGGTCGCATCCAGGAGCTTCTGGGTCAGTTCGCGGTTGCTCAGCTCGGTGCCGCCGCCGATGTTGTAGACCTCGCCCGCGCGACCGCCCGTGACCACCATCGCGATGCCGCGCGTGTGATCGTCGACGTGCAACCAGTCGCGGATGTTCTCGCCCGTGCCGTACAGCGGCACGTGCAGCCCGTCGATCAGATTGGTGATGAACAGCGGGATGACCTTCTCGGGGAAGTGGTACGGCCCGTAATTGTTCGAGCAGCGCGTGATCGACAGGTTCATGCCGTGCGTGCGGTAGTAGGAGCGCGCCAGCAGGTCGCTTCCCGCCTTGCTCGCCGAGTACGGCGAGTTGGGTTCGAGCGGCTGGGCCTCGTCCCACGAGCCCTCGGCGATCGATCCGTAGACCTCATCGGTGCTGACGTGCACGAAGCGCTGGATGCCGGCCCGCAGGCTGGCATCCAGCAGCCGCTGCGTGCCGAGCACATTGGTCTCGACGAAGATGCCGGAGTCGCGCACCGAGCGGTCGACGTGCGATTCGGCGGCGAAGTGCACGACGGTATCGATCCCGGGCAGCACGTCGTCGAGGGCGCCGGCGTCGCGGATGTCGGCCTGGACGAAGGTGAAGCGCGGGCTCTGGGCGACCGGGGCGAGGTTCGCCGGGTTGCCGGAGTAGGTCAGCGCGTCATAGACGACGACCTCGGCGCCCTCGAGCCCTTCGTAGGCGTCTTCGAGGATGCGCCGGACGAAGTTGGAGCCGATGAAGCCGGCTCCGCCGGTGACCAGGACTTTCACGCCCCGAAGTCTATCGACAGCGCGTTGCTAGACTTTGCCGGTGCAGATCCGAGAGCTCTCGATCCCGGACTCCTATGAGATCACGCCGCGACAGTTCGATGATGACCGGGGCACCTTTCTCGAGTGGTACCGCTTCGACAGGCTCGCCGAGGTCATCGGGCATCCTCTCGAACTCAGGCAGGCGAACACCTCGGTGTCGAGGCGCGGCGTGGTCAGAGGCATCCATTTCGCCGATGTACCCCCGGGTCAGGCCAAGTACGTGACGGCGGTCCATGGACGGGTGCTCGACTTCGTCGTTGACATCCGGGTGGGATCGTCCACCTTCGGTCAGTGGGACTCGGTGCTGCTCGACGATGTCGATCGACGTGCCATCTACCTCTCCGAAGGACTCGGCCATGCCTTCGTGGCCCTCACCGACCATGCGACCGTCAGTTACCTGGTCAGCGACGTCTACTCGCCGACCGCCGAGCACGGGGTGAATCCGCTCGATCCGCAGATCGCCCTGCGGTTCCCGGCGGAAGCGGGCGAGTTGATCCTTTCGGACAAGGATGCCGACGCCCCCAGCTTGGCCGAGGCTGAGCAGCGCGGGCTGCTGCCCCAGTGGGACCAGGTGCGCGACTTCTATACGGGCCTGTCGAAGGTCGAGCGATGAAGGGGATCATTCTCGCCGGGGGCTCCGGAACACGTCTCTGGCCGATCACCAAGGGCATCTCGAAGCAGCTGATGCCCATTTATGACAAGCCGATGGTGTACTACCCGCTCTCCACCCTGATGATGGCCGGAGTACGCGAGATCCTGGTCATCACGACCCCCGAGTACCACGAGCAGTTCCGGGCGCTGTTAGGGGATGGAGCGGCGCTCGGGATCCGGCTCGAGTACGCGGTGCAACCGTCACCGGACGGGCTCGCACAGGCCTTCATCATCGGCGAAGACTTCATCGGTGACGATTCGGTCGCACTGGTGCTCGGGGACAACATCTTCCACGGGTCCGACCTCGGGGCCTCGCTGCACCAGCACGGAGAGCTTGAAGGAGGTCTGATCTTCGCCTACCAGGTCGCCAACCCGAAGGCGTACGGCGTCGTCGAGTTCGATGATCAGTTCCGAGCGATCTCGATCGAGGAGAAGCCTGCCGAGCCCAAGAGCAACTACGCGGTGCCCGGTCTCTATTTCTACGACAACGAGGTCGTCCGCATCGCCAAGACGATCAAGCCGAGTGATCGAGGCGAGTTGGAGATCTCTACGGTCAACGCCCGCTACCTCGACGCCGGCCGGCTGCAGGTGCAGGTGCTGAATCGGGGGACCGCCTGGCTCGATACCGGAACCTTCGAGTCGATGATGCAGGCATCGGAATACGTCCGTGTCATCGAGGATCGCCAGGGCTACAAGATCGGGTGCATCGAAGAGATCGCCTGGCGCGCGGGTTGGATCGACGACGCTGCTCTCGCGGCGCTCGCCAAACCACTCCGCAAGAGCGGATATGGCGAGTACTTGGACCGGCTGATCAGTCCGGTCGCCTGAGTTCTGCCGACAGGGAGCGGAACCGCAACCCGGCGCGCAGCACCAGCCGAACGGGCAACCAGAGCAGCCCGGGGTACTTCTTCGCCAAGAACCGATTCGCGCTGTCGTGGTGGGCACGCACCATGGCTCGCCGCTGCACATCGGTCGAGTGGGCACCGGTGTGAGTGACTTCAGCTGACGGCTCGTAACGGTTGCGCCACCCCTGCCGAGTGAGCCGCATGCCGAGGTCGACATCTTCGAAGTACATGAAGAAGCCCTCATCGAAGCCGCCCAGGGAATCGAAGGCGGATCGGCGCACCAACAGACAGGCGCCGGACAGCCAACCGGCATCCCGCGCGACCGCGGCCGTGGCCTCGTCGTGCCGGTAACGTCGCGTCCACGGGTTGTCCTGCCACAGATTGACAAAGAGTGCGTGCCCGATCCCGAGCCGCAGCGAGGGCACCCGACGGGCAGAGGGGTAGAGGGTGCCGTCGGAGTTGAGGACGGCCGGCCCGACCGAACCGATGCGCTCGTCCTGTTCACCTGCCGCCAGTAGCCGGTCGATCGAGCCGGGGTGCAGGACGACGTCCGGGTTGCTGAGGAGTACCCAGGAAACAGATGGCGGCAGCGCGGCGACTCCGGCATTCATTCCGCTGCCGTAGCCGGGATTGTGGCGAAGCGGGATGTAGTGCGCCCCGGCTCCGGAAGCGAGGGCCGGCGCCTGTGACTCGCCGTCCGGTCGGTTGTCGACGATGACCAGGTCGACCGGTGCAGAACTCGCGGCTCGGACGGACTCGATGAATCCTGGCAGCACGTCGTCGGAGTGGAATGCCACGGTCACGACCCCGACGAGCGCGATGGAGTCGTCGGTCGGGCGGGCCATGGTAACCCGAATCCTAGTCCGACGTTCTGGGCGTGCCCTTAGGCTGGCAGAGTGGCGTCCCTGGCTCGACTGAGTGTCTCGGTCGCCCTCTGCACCCACAATGGCGCGGCGTTCGTCGAGGAGCAGGTCGCGAGCATCCTGGCTCAGCGCCCGGCGCCACTCGAACTCGTGGTGGGCGACGATGCGTCGACCGACGACACCGTCTCCCGGGTCGAGCTCGCGTATGAGCAGGCGAGGGCGGCGGACCCCAGGATGTCCACCCGCCTGATTCTGATCCGCCGCACTCCCGCACTCGGAATCGTCCGCAACTTCGAGGCGACTCTCGCCGAGTGCTCGGGCGATCTCATCGCTCTGAGCGACCAGGACGACATCTGGAACCCCGGGAGGCTGGAAGCCCTCAGCGCCGAGTTCGAAGCGGACGACGATCTGCTCCTGGTTCACAGCGACGCGCGCCTCGTCGACGAGGAGAGGCACCCGCTCGGACTGACCCTGCTCGGGGCGCTGGAAGCATCGGCCACCGAGCGTCGGCTCCTGACCTCCGGGGATGCGCTGCCGGTGCTGTTGAGAAGGAGCCTGGTGACCGGTGCCACCGTGATGATCAGGTCCCGCCTGCGGGACATCGCTACACCGTTCCCGGAGGACTGGGTGCACGATGAGTGGTTGGCGGTCGTTGCCGCGTCTGTGGGCCGAATGCGGCTGCTGCCGGAGGCATTGACCGACTACCGGCAGCACGGGGGAAATCAGATCGGCGCCCGCCGAGTGACGATGGCCGATCGCTGGCGCAAGTTGCGCGAGCCACGCGATGGACGTGCGGCATGGCTATCGCGCCGAACGGCGACGCTCGCGGAGCGTGCTCGCGCGCTGGGCGTGCCGACGGACGTGCAAGACGAGCTCGACGCCAAGGCGGCTCACGAGGCAGCCAGGCTGCAGTTGCCGAGCTTCCCGCTCTGGCGGGTGCCCGCCGTGGTCGTCGCGGCAGTCTCGGGCCGGTATGGTCGCTACTCCCGGGGTGCGATCGACGTCCTGCGGGATCTGGTCCAGCCGGCCAGTGCCGCGGCCGGCGGTCCGTCCGACCAGCTCCCCTATCATTTCAACGGAAGGCCGTGACATGATCCCGGCAGTCCGCCGTTCCCTCCAGTTTCTGCGTCCGCGGGAGCGCGTCGCCTACGTGGTCCTGGTGCTCATGCGCACCTTGACCGGCTTGCTCGATGTGGTCGGCATCGTGCTCGTCGGTCTCATTGCCAGTGCCGTCGCGTCGAATGCCACGGGACAGCCGATCCACCTGCTCGGCTTCGCCATTCCGGTGCTCAACGGCCAGGACCTGTTCGTTCTCGTGGCCGCGGTGCTGGGAGTGTTCATCGTGAAGGCGGTCCTCGCGGTCGGTCTGACCCGAGCGCTCACCTTCTTCGTCGCGCGGATCGAGACCCGGGCGGCTGATCGCATCGCCGCCCACATCTTGCGTGGGTCGCTCTTCGCGTTGAAACAACGGTCGACCTCTGAGGTGCAGTACGCCGTGACGAGCTCATCGACCTTCGCGTTCACCGGGCTGCTCAACAACGTGGCCACCCTGGTGTCCGAGTCCTTCTTGCTCGCAGTGATCGCCGCGACATTCGTTCTCGTCAATCCGCTGGCCGCGATCTTCACACTCGTGTACTTCTCGCTCTTCGTGATCATCCTGCAGGTGATCATCGCTCGAACCCTTCGCCGGGCCAGCCAGCAGGCGGTGTCCGGCACAATCGACACGATGTCCCGGATCTCCGATGCGACCGGAGCATTCCGCGAGATCCGCGTGATGAACAAGCAGGATCATTTCATCGGCCTCATCGGGGAATCGCGGCGGCGGATCTCACGATCCGACGCAGAGATCACCTTCGTCGCCGCCCTCCCTCGTTACGTCGTGGAGACCGCCCTGATTCTGGGCGTGGTCATCCTGCTCGGGCAGCAGTTGCTGACCGGCCAGCTGGCGAGTGGCTTGGCCACCGTGGGCGTCTTCCTCACAGGCGGCGTGCGGCTGATGGCATCTCTGCTCCCTCTGCAGAGTGCCCTGGCCAATATCAAGCAGAACAGCGACCAGGCGAGGGCGTCGCTCGACCTGCTGGGCTTGACCGGGTCCGACTCCGAATCCGAGCCGCAGATCGATGTCTCGCCGTTGCCCGAAGCGTCCACTGCTCCGCCGGTCGCGGTGCGCGACCTCACGGTCAGCTACCCGGGTGCTGACGGCCGGCGCGCGCTCGACGGGGTCAGCCTCGACGTCCCCGCCGGCCGCTTCGCCGCCATCATCGGTCCGTCGGGTGCCGGCAAGACGACTCTTGTTGACGTCATCCTCGGTCTGATCGAACCCGAGAGTGGCGAGGTCATCGTCGGTGGTCATACCCCGCATGAGCTCTCGCTCGAGGCGCCGGGCCTCATCTCCTACGTGCCGCAGAAGCCGGGATTGGTATCCGGCACGATCGCGCAGAACGTGGCGCTGGGTATCGAGGAAGCCGATATCGACCGGGCTCGCGTCGTGGAAGCACTCACCGGGGCGTACTTGCAGGATTTCATCGCAACCCTTCCTGACGGGATCGACACCTCCGTCGGTAAGCAGGCTGACGCGCTCAGCGGCGGGCAGATCCAGCGGATCGGCCTGGCCCGCGCCCTCTACAACCGTCCGCGGCTTCTGGTGCTCGATGAGGCGACCAGCGGTCTCGACGCGAGTTCGGAGGCATTCGTCGCGGCGACGCTGCGCAGGCTGCACGGCCAGACCACCGTGATCGTGGTCGCGCACCGTCTGTCCACGGTGCAGAACGCGGATGTCGTGCACGTGATCGAGGAGGGCAGGGTGACGGCCTCCGGCAGCTTCGCCCAGGTCTCCGAGGTGAACCCGACGGTGGCCGAGTACGTTCGGCTGATGACCTTCGACTGAGCGCGCCCCCGGTAGGCTGTGCACGCCATGCCTGAGTCTCCGCGTCCCGCTCTCGCCGCGCTGCGCCGAGTCCGGTTCCCTCTGATGTGGCTCGCGCCCGTGCTCGCCCTTCTGGCGCTAGGAGGGTGGGCGTACGCCTCGCCGGTAGGATCCAGCCCCGACGACGACTTCCACCTCGCCAGCATCTGGTGCGCGGCGGGTGATCGCACCCCGCTCTGTGCCGAGGGATCGACACCCACGACGCGGCGCGTCTCGGAGTCCCTTCTCGGGGCCGCATGCTTCGCGCGTGATTCGTCGATCTCGGGAGCGTGCCAGGCGAGCGTCTTCCGCGACCATCGCCTGGTCGACTCCAATCGCGGCAACTTCGCGGGACAGTATCCGCCGGTCTATTACGCCGTGATGAGCCTGCTGGCCGGCGATGACATTCAGACGTCGGTGCTCTCCATGCGGTTGCTCAACATCGCTCTCTTCATCGCGATCATGTCGGCTCTCACCGCGCTCCTTCCCGCCCGACATCGGCAGACCCTGCTGTGGTCCTGGCTGATCAGCGTGATTCCGCTCGGCCTGTTCTTGATCGGCTCGATCAATCCGAGTTCCTGGACGGTGATCGGCGTCGGAACGGCATGGATCGCGCTGCTGGGCTTCCTCGACTCGATGGGTCGGCGTCGGATCGGTCTGGGCGCGATCTTCCTGGTCTCGACCGTCCTCGCCGCAGGCTCGCGCGCCGATGGCGCCATCTATCTCATCCTGAGCATCGCCGCGGTGGTCTTCTTGCGCTTCCGGGCGAATCGCGGAGCTCTCACACGCGCGATTCTTCCCATCGTCGGCGTGCTGGCCGCGGTGCTCGCGCTCCTGGCCTCGCGGCAACTGAGCATCGCGAGCGGCGGATTCCCGACATCGACGGTTCCCGATCCCAGTGCGACGAGCGCTGTGGTGGAGCAGGCGTCGGTCGGAGGATCGACCATCGGTCTGCTCTTCGAGAACCTCGCGAACGCACCATCGCTCTGGGCGGGTGTGTTCGGCTCGTGGAGCCTCGGATGGTTCGATACCCCGATGCCCTACCTGGTCGCCTTGGGCGGCGTCGGTGTCTTCGTCGCTGTCGTCTTCGTGGGCATCAGCGTCATGTCCTGGCGGAAGGCCCTGATCACGGCCGGTGCAGGTGCCGCGCTGTGGGCGATTCCCGTGTGGACCCTAACCCGCAGTGGGGAGGCGGTCGGCGTCGACCTGCAGCCCCGTTACCTCTTGCCGCTGATCATCGTGCTGGGCGGGTTCGCGCTTCTGGCCGTGAAGGGGCGGATCGTGCGACTCACCCGGTTGCAGCTTCTCCTCGTCGTCGGGACGTCGATCGTGACCGAGCCCCTCGCGCTGTTCTTCACCATGAGGCGCTTCATCACGGGCGATGACGTCAACGGATTCGATCTGGGATCGGGCGCTGAGTGGTGGTGGCCCGGATTTGCCGGACCGATGTTCGTCTGGCTCATCGCCTCTCTGACGTGGGCAGCCCTCGTACTGATCGTCGTCCGGCACCTGGTGCGCACCGCGGCGGAGGCGATCGAGGTGGCCGCCGCTGAGCCCTCCCCGGCGATCCCGTCGTGAGCGCGCTGCGCAACGCGGTGAACGTCCTTCGCAGCGAAGGTCCGTATGCCGTGCTCGCGCGGTCCGTGCGCCGTGCCCTGCCGTACACCGCCACCAGACCCAGCCTCGTGAACTATGACGACGCCCTCAGGGCGGACTGGACCGTCCCGCATCCCGCCGTCGCATCGCCGCGGCTCATCACTGCGGCGCGTCCCGTGGTCGCCTGGGTGATGTCCCCTCCGGGAGCCAACAGCGGTGGGCACCAGAACATCTTCCGTTTCATCCGGTTCCTCGAACGCGCCGGGTATGAGGCTCGCATCTACCTCTATGCGACCTTCGACGACCAGCCGCCCGAGGAGGTGAGGCGGCGGGTGACCTCCTCGCCGTCCTACCCTCCCGTCTCGGCGGCCATCGAGCGTTACCCCGAGGGCGGCCTGCCCGATGATGTGGATGCCATCATGGCGACATCCTGGGAGACGGCGTACCGTTCCCATCGCGATAGCTCCCCTGCCAGACGCCTGTACTTCGTGCAGGACTTCGAGCCGTTGTTCTACCCGACCGGGACGGAGTCGCAACTCGCCGAGAACACCTACCGGTTCGGCTTTACCGGTATCACGGCGGGTGGCTGGCTTGCCGATCGCCTGCAGCGTGAGTTCGCAATGACGACTCACTCCTTCGAATTCGGCGTCGACCCCGAGCACTACTCGCTGGTCAACACGGGCGACCGGGACGCGGTCTTCTTCTACGCGCGGCCCGAGACCCCCCGCCGTGGATTCGAGCTCGGAGCGATGGCCCTCGACCTGTTCGCGCGAGCCCGGCCCGACCTGCGCATCATTCTGGCCGGCCAGAACCTGTCGCGCCTCGACCTGCCATTTCGTCACACCGTGGTGGGAAATCTGCCGGTCAGCGAGCTGAACGCGGTGTACAACCAGTGCGTGGCCGGGCTCGTGATGTCGCTCACCAACATGTCGCTGCTGCCGCTCGAGCTGCTCGCCGCAGGAGTGGTGCCGGTGGTCAACGACGGCCCCAACAACCGGATGGTCTCCGATAACCCATTCATCTCGTTCGCCGCACCGAATCCGCCTGCGCTCGCGGCTGCTTTGGTCGCCGCCGTCGACCGCGTGGACGCCGCCGCTCACGCCGCGCGCGCCGCGCAGAGCGTGGTCGATACCACGTGGGACCGATCGGGAGAGCAGTTCCTCGCCGCTGTGCGCCGGAGCCTGACGTGACGTCGGCACTCGTCGTCGGGGGCAACGGATTCCTGGGATCGCATCTCGTCGATCGCCTCAGCGCTGACGGGCACGAGGTGGTGGTCTTCGATCGGTTCTCGACGCCGGTGCCGCGCTATGACACCGCGGGGGTGCGCGCGATCCGGGGAGACCTGTCCGATACTGAGGCCGTACGCGCCGCGATGCGCGGGGTCGACGAGGTGTACCACTTCGTCTCGCCCACGACTCCGGCGACAGCGGCAGCCGATCCGTTGGCGGACATCCGCGACGGCCTGCCGCGCAGTGCGGCCCTGATGCAGGCTGCGGTGGACGCGGAGGTCGGTCGGCTGATCTTCGCGTCCAGTGGAGGGACGATCTACGGCGACCAGCGCGTCGAGGCATTCTCGGAGCGCGACGTTCCCGAGCCGATCTCGCCCTATGCGGTCGGCAAGCTGGCGGTCGAGGGATACCTGCGTTACTTCCGGCGGACCCACGGGCTCGACACCATCGCGCTGCGCATTTCGAATCCCTACGGCTACCGTCAGGAGGGCGCTCGCGGTCAGGGGATCATCGCCATCGCGTTGCACGCTGTCGCAGCCGGGCGGCCGATCACCGTGTTCGGCGACGGTTCGATGGTTCGCGATTACATCGCCGTCGAAGACGTCGCTGCCGGCATCGCCGCGATAGCCGGCCGCGAGCACCAGCACGAGGTCTACAACATCGGAAGCGGCCGCGGAACGTCATTGACCGAACTGCTCGCGGTGATCGAACGAACAACGGGCCGGCCCGTGATCACGGAGAGCGCCGCGGTCCCACCGAGCTTCGTTCGGCGCTCCGTGCTGGACATCTCCCGGATCGTCGGGGAGTTCGGCGTTGTGCCGACCATCTCCCTCGAGGACGGTGTCGCCGACGTCTGGCGGCGCTCGACGCAGGGGCAGCGGTGACGTCGCCGTCGGTCACGGTATCCGTGCTCACCTACAACGGCGAGCGATACCTCGACGCGCTGCTCTCGGCCGTCGAAAGCCAGGACTACGACGGCCGCGTCGACATCCTCGTGATCGATTCCGGGTCGACCGATCGGACGCTCGAGATCCTGGCTGATCATCCCGACGTGCGCGTGCACCGGATTCCGAACGAGGAGTTCGGCCACGGCCGCACCCGCAATCTCGTCGCAGAGCTGGCCACCGGGGACATCGTCGTCTACCTCACGCACGATGCGGTACCGGCAGACTCCCGCTGGTTGCACGAGTTGGTGCGCCCCTTCGGCGATGACGAGCGGATCGCAGCGGTCGTGGGCAAGCAGGTGCCCCGTGCGAGCGCGCCACCTGCGCTGAAGTACGACATCCAGCGGGTCTTCGAGCGGCTCGGTCCGGACTACGGTCTGACGGTCGTCGCCGATGACGGGCTGACGGACGACGCGCGCGCGGCCGCCGCGTTCTACTCCGACGCGAACTCGGCCGCACGGCGCTCGGTCCTGCGGGGCGCCGTCGCCTATCCCGACGTGGACTACGCCGAGGATCAGCTGTTCGCGCGGAACATCCTGGCGGCCGGCTTGCGCAAGGCATACGCGCCGCGCGCCGCCGTCGAGCACTCGAACGACGTCACTCTGCGCACGTTCGGAGCTCGGATCGAAGCCGACCTGCTGGGCCTGCGTTCGATCGGTGTGCTGGTTGAGCCGGTCTCGCGCCGTGCGGCAGCGGGACAGTGGGCCAAGTGGACGATGATGGATGCCCTCGCCATCGTCTCCGACCACGGCTACGGTGTCGGGGCCAAGGTGCGCTGGCTGTTGGTGAATCCCTGGTATCACGCGGTGAAGTGGAGCGCTTACCGGCGTGCGACGCACCGGCAGCTGCCGAGCCCAGGGCCCGACCGGCCTTCCGGCGGTCTCGGTTAGGATTCAAGCTGTGCGATTTCGCCCGTCCGGATCGCCTCGACATGGGAGAGCCGTACCGCTATGAGTGATCAGCCGCGTTCCGTCGCGATCGTCGGCCAGGGTTACGTGGGGCTCCCGGTGGCGATGCGTGCCGTCGAGCAGGGGTACCGCGTCGTCGGTGTGGACCTCGACAGCCGCCGGGTTGAGAGCCTGCAGTCGGCGAGGTCCTTCGTCGAGGACATCTCGAACGAGGTTCTGGCGTCGGCCCTGGCGAGTGGCCGCTACATCCCGACGACCGACTACGCCGAGGCCGCGACGTTCGACGTCGCCGTGATCACCGTGCCCACGCCGCTGCGCGAGGGCCTGCCCGATCTCACCTTCATCGAGGATGCGGCCCGGTCTCTCGCGCCCCTCCTGACGGCCGGCGCGACGGTGGTGCTCGAGTCGACCACGTATCCCGGGACGACGGAGGAGTTGCTGGTGCCCCTGCTGGAGGCGGGCTCCGGCATGGTAGCCGGGCGCGACTTCCACGTCGGTTACTCGCCGGAGCGCATCGATCCGGGCAACAAGACCTGGGGCTTCGTCGAGACGCCGAAGGTCGTGTCGGGCATTACACCGGATTCGCTGGCGAAGGTGCGCGGGTTTTACGACAGTCTGGTGAACCAGACGGTTCCCGTCAGCTCTCCGAAAGAGGCCGAGCTGACGAAGCTGCTCGAGAACACCTTCCGTCACGTCAACATCGCGCTCGTGAACGAACTCGCCGTCTTCGGGCACCAGCTGGGTGTCAACGTCTGGGAGTCGATCGAGGCGGCCAGCACGAAGCCCTTCGGGTTCATGAAGTTCACGCCGGGCCCGGGGGTCGGAGGGCATTGCCTTCCCGTCGACCCCAGCTACCTCTCCTGGGAGGTTCGGCGAAAGCTGGGCAAGAGCTTCCGGTTCGTCGAGCTGGCGAACGACATCAACGATCACATGCCGGACTATGTCGTCCAGCGCATGATGGAGATGCTCAACCGGGATCGCAAGTCCCTGAACGGCGCGAAGGTCCTGCTCGTCGGCCTGGCCTACAAGAAGAACTCCGGTGACATCCGGGAGTCCCCGTCCCTGCGCCTCATCGACTTGCTGACGGAGTACGGGGCGACGGTCTCGGCAGCCGACGATCACATCGACGAGTTGCGCTGGCCGGCGGGCGTGCGCAAGGTGTCCCTCGACACCGAGCAGATGGCGGCGAACGACATCGCCGTTCTGGTCACCGATCACGACGACTTCGACCTGACCGTCCTCGATCACCCGACGACGCCCGTCCTGGATGCCAAGAACCGAGCGGGCGGCGCTCATGTCGAACGCCTGTGAGCGCGGCCGCACGTCGGCTGGGTTGAGATGAGGCGGAGGCTGGCAGGTTTCGCCCTGTCGAGCCTGACCGGTGCCGTGTGCAGCGCCCTGGCACCCATCGTGGCCGTCCTGGTGCTCGGTCCGGTCCAATACGGCCTGTTCTCGATCCCGTACCTGATGTACGCCTTCGGCGTCTCGCTGCAGTACTCCGTGGTCAGCGAGGCGTGGGCGCGTCTGAGGGCGCGAGGGCAGGGCTCGGTCTCCTGGGCTGCGTACTCGTCGCCCCTCAGCATGGTGGCGGGGATCGTGGGTGTCGCTGCCGGCATCCTGTCGTTCCTGGTGGCCGGTGAGCCGGTCAGCGCGGTCCTGATGTTCGCCGCGGTTCCATTCGCCGTCTATCAGAGCGGAGCGCGCTACTACCGCGTCGCGACGGGTTCGCTGCGACGGGTGTTGGGATCCGACGTGGCCGGCATCGCCGGCTTCGGGATCGGGATCGTCGCCCTGCATTGGCTCCCCGGTCTCGCCTGGATCGCTGGTTCCTGGGTGCTGTGTGCGCTCTCGGCCGTCGTCGTGCTCGGGCTGCCGCGATTCGCGTGGGGATCGGGCCTGATCGGGTGGATCCGCGAGCATCACGCCATCATCCGTCGACTTCTTCTGGACTCCCTGCTGATGGATGCCGGCGCCATCGGAACGCCGTTCCTCCTGGCCGGTCTGATGGGCGCCCGCCAGTTCGGCATCTACCGCGCCGTCGCCAACGTGGCGATGCCGGTTCGGCTGCTTGCCGAGCCACTCCGGCCCCTTCTGGGGCGGCTTCCCCCTCGGCGGCTGTTCTCGGCGCGCGTCAGCGCACTGATCGTCGCCGCGGGTGTGCTGCTGTCGGCGGCGTGCTACCTGGTGCTGATTCTCGTCATCCCGCGGCTCCCGTTCCACCTGGGGACCCTGGTGGCATTGCTGCCCTACGCCTTGCCCACCTCGTTGTTCGTCGCGGGCAATATGTACATCACCGTCTACTACTACTACTGCCGCACCAACGCCGCCCACCGGCGCATCCTGGCCGGCCGTTTCGCCCAGACCATCCTGGTGGTGGCGCTGCCGATCGCCGGCTTCGCGTTCGCCGGCCTACTCGGCGCGATTTGGGGGTTCGCCATCTCGAGTCTGATCGCGGCCGCGGTCTGGGTGGTCGTGGCGCGTCTCGGCCCCGATGGCACCGGTGCGACCCACGACGCGGATCTCGAAAGCGAGTTGAATCCCCTCACCGATCAGCTCTGATCGGGCGGTCCCGCGCTCAGTTCGCCGCGCGCTGCTGGGCCAACCAGGCCTGGAACATCAGGATCGTCCACAGGTGGTGCTGCCAGCTGCGCTTTCCATCGAGGTGCTCCTGCCACATCCGCCGGATCGGCTCCGGGCGGAAATAGCCTTCGCGCCGCAGGCGCTGCTCATCGAGCAGGTCGTCTGCCCAGTCCCTCAGCGGTCCGCGCAACCAGTCGTCCAGCGGGATGCCGAATCCCATTTTCGGCCGAGCGCTCAGCTCCCGCGGCACGTAGCGATCGAGCACGCGCTTGAGCAGCCACTTGCTCTCGCCATCGCGGATCTTGAAGCGCACGGGCATGCGCCACGCGAGGTCGAGCACACGCGGGTCCAGGAACGGGATGCGGGTCTCGAGGCTGTTGGCCATGGCCGCCCGATCGACCTTGACCAGGATGTCGTCGGGTAGGTAGCTCTGCGTGTCCATGGCCATCATCCACTGCTCGAGCGAGTCGGTGCGCGGCCAGCGCGACTCGTCGGAGAGGAGTGTGGGGGGCTCCTGCGCGCCGATCACGATCGCGGTCGGATCGTCCCAGTGGCTGACCAACCGCCGGTAGTAGTCGTGACCGTCTGTCGCCTGCAGGGCGCGCGCCAACTTGTGCGCCTTGTCACCCGGCGTCGAGATGCGCAGCGCGGGCGGGATCATCGGACGCAACCGGCGGAACAGCCCGTCCCAGCTGGCGGGGGCGAGACCGGTGAGAGCGGCGGCGCCCGCAGCGCGGACGGGACGCGGGAGCCGACCGGCCTGGGTCCAGGCGCGTCGCGCGGTGAGGTAGCGGTTGTAGCCGCCGAACACCTCGTCGCCGGCGTCTCCGCTGAGGGCGACGCGCACCTCTCTGCTCGCCAGTTCGCTCACCAGGTAGGTGGGAATCTGGGAGCTGTCACCGAACGGCTCGCAGTAGATGGTCGGCAGCTGAGGGATCACCTCGAGAGCGTCCGACGCCTGCACGACGAGCTCGGTGTGGTCGGTGCCCAGAAGGCCCGCGATCTCGCGGGCGTGCCCGGCTTCGTCGTATTCCGGGTCGTCGGAGCCGATGGTGAACGTGCGTACCGGCCGCGCGCTGTTCGCCTGCATCAGGGCGACGATCGTGCTGCTGTCGATCCCGCCGCTCAGGAAGGCTCCGAGCGGGACATCGGCCATGAGTTGGGAGTTCACGGCCCGCAGGAGTTCGCTCTGCATGGCGTCCGTGGCTTCGTCGTCGGACCCCGTGAACGGATCCGCCTCCCCGGCTGCGATGACCGAGTCCAGATCCCAGTAGGCCTCCGCCGCCGAGAGGTCGGCGCCGGCCTCGCCGACGGTGATGAAGTGGCCGGGTTCCAGCTTCCTGATGCCCTGGAAGATGCTGTATGGCGCCGGGATCGCATTGTGGCGCAGCAGGAGGGCGAGCGCGTCACGGTCGATCTCGGCCTCGAACGCCGGGTGGGCCTGCAGGGCTTTCAGCTCGGAGCCGAACAGCAGAGTCCCCGACTGCCACCCGAAATACAGCGGCTTCTCGCCCATCCGATCGCGGGCCAGGGTGAGGGTGTGCTCCTGACGGTCCCAGAGGGCGAAGGCGAACATCCCGATCGCCGACTGCAGGGTGCGGCGTATGCCCCAGGCCGAAATGCAGGCCAGCAGGGTCTCGGTGTCGGAGTGGCCGCGCCATGCCGGGGCGTCCCCTGCTTGCTCGAGCTCGGCGCGGAGGTCGAGGTGGTTGTAAAGCTCGGCGTTGTAGACGATGACGTAGCGACCATCTGCGGACGACATGGGCTGGTGCCCGGCGTCCGACAGGTCGACGATCGCGAGTCGCCGATGACCGAGCATCACTCCGTCGCTGTTATCGATCCAGACCCCGCCCGAGTCGGGTCCGCGCTTCTCGAGTGTCGCCGTCATGCCGGCGATGACCTCATCCGAGATGGGCTCGCCGCCGGCTGGCGTGAATGCTCCGCAGATGCCGCACATGACTGGCCAGCTCAGACTTTCTCAGTGATGTCGAGCGCCCCGAGCCAGCGCGAGCTCCAGCGCGCATAGCTGAACTCCTCCACGACGCCGGAGCGCATCGCACCACCCATCGCGGCTCGTGCGGGGGCGCCCAGTTCGATGAGGGACGACATCGTCGCGACCCACTCGTCCGGAGTTGTCGCCGCGATCCCGCCGAGGCGGGCGAGCACTCCCGCGTTCGCGCCGACGGGCGACCCAACCAGGGGCAGCCCCGCCGCCGCGTACTGCAGGAGCTTGTACGAGCACTTGCCGCGGGTGTACGGAGTGTCCGGCAAGGGCATGACTCCAAAGTCGCCTTTCACGAGCTCGGCAGCGAACGCGGCCCGCGTCCACGGCACGCGGTCGACGAGACCACCCAACGGACCCAGGTCTGCCTGGCCGGCGCTGATCACGGTGAGGCGGAGCGCATACCGCTCGTGCAGCGCCAGCAGCGCAGGAGCGATGTCCTGCAGGAAGGCCTCGGTGGCCGGAGAACCGATCCAGACGGCACGCGGCGCCGAGCCGATGCCGAAGTCCTGCTTCACCAGGTAGTCGTCCGGCTCGATGCAGCTGGGGACGACGATCACGCTGTCCGAGAACTCATCCGCGGCATCAGCGAGGATGTCGCTCCCCGCGATGACCACATCGGCGGCACCGAGTGAGCGGATCCAGGTTTCGCGCTTGGACCAGATCCGTGACATCGCCGCCGTGCCGTCCGCGTACAGCGCGTCGTCGAAGTCGTACACCGAGTGCCCGGCGTGCTGCAGGATCGACGACTCGATGCCGCCGGAACTGAACGGCGAGGCTTCCCGGCTGAGGATCACGGTCCGGTCGCCGACGTGGTGGCTCAGTCGTCGGAGGCTCGCTTCGGCCGCGAGAACCGCGGGGAGCCTCCGCACAACGGTCCCCACCTGGTTGTTGGAGGTACCCAGGTAGCTGTGGAACTCAGCCGGCAGGCCGGTGTGGTCGAACCAGTCGTGCAGGCGAACGCGGCTGCTCGCGCCGTCGACGCCATAAGGGGAGACCGCCACGATCGGGGTCTGCTCACGGGCGGTGCGCGGATTCACTGCCTCAGCCTATCCCGCGCTCGCGTGCGGCACGGAGGCCGGTCCCGAGCCGAGAGCATCGGCGAAGAGTGCCCAGACCTGGTCCCGCGAGAAATCCCGTCCGGCTCGTTCGCGTGCTGTTTGCCCCATTGCTCTGCGGGCCCCGGCGGTCGCCTCGAGGAGCTCCTGGAGCCGGTCGGCGAGCGATCCGGGGTCGCCGACGGCGGCGATGAGGCCCGTCGCGCCATCGACCACAGAGTCGACCGCTCCGGTGGCATCCGTCGTCACGGCCGGGATGCCCGCTGCCGCTGCCTCCAGGACGACGTTGGGGAAGCCCTCGCGGAGCGTCGGCAGGCAGAGCAGGTCCATGGCCGCGTAGAAGCTGCGGGCGTCGGGCACCTGACCCGTCTCGATGGGAGGACGGCCGACGGACCTCAGGGCGTCGAGGATGGCCGGGTCGGCCTGTTCGTCCACACCTCCCACGATCAACAGCTGATGGTCCACGCCGCGTTCGGCGAGCAGAGCGCGTGCCGCCGCGAGCACATCCAGGCCCTTGTCGGGAGTCAGGCGCCCGACGAAGCCGACGACCGGGGGCTGTGGTTCGAGACCGAGCCGTTGGCGAGCAGCTGCTCGTTCCTCAGCCGACGGAGGACGTGCAGGAAGCTCGACGCCGTTCGAACTGCCGTGCCCGAGCACCCGGATGCGCGACCCGTCGACCAGCCCTAGGTCGACGACGCGCTGCCTCAGGCTCGCGCTCACCGAGATGACCATGTTCGAGCTGGCCATGGCCGTGCGTTCCAGGATGGCCAGGATGCTGCGCCTCACCCCCGTCGTCGTTTCCAAGCGGAGGCCGCGCAAGTGGTAGATGCGCCACGGGACCCGGGTCCATCGCGCCGCGAGGCCGCCGAGCAGGCCGGCCTTCGGGGTCCCGACCGAGATGGCGTCCGGGCGGACCCGCCGCAACAACGAGATCCAGGAAAGCAGCGCGCGGGCGTCGGCGAGGGGGCTCGGCTCGCGTGCCATGCGCAGGGCGTGCACCGTGAGACCCTGCTCGCCTCGGAGCGCGTCGAGACCCGGGCCGGGCGAACTCACGACGTGGACGTCCCAGCCCCGTGAGGCGAGGTACTGCGGCAAACCGCGCATGAGGCTGAGGGAGAGATCGGACGTGACACCGATCAGCACCCGCCGGGTTTCAGGCATCGCCGCCCGCGGCGCGTGTGCGGCGGAACCACTCCACCGTGGCCTCGAGACCGGGGCGAAGTTCAACGGGCTCGATCCCAGGGAACAGGGCGCGCACGCGGACCCCGTCCGACTGCGAATCGCGCACGTCGCCGACCCGCGCTTCGTCGTGGACGACCTCGAGCCGAGTGCCCAGCACCTCCTCCAACTCGCCGATGAGCTCCAAGAGGCTGGTGTTGGTCCCGTAGGCGAGATTCACCGGATCGTTCGACTCCACGCCTTCGCGGATCGCGGCTGTGATGACGCTGGATACGGTCTCGACGAAGGTGAAGTCGCGCGATTGCCTGCCGTCGCCGTGGACGGTCAAGGGCTGGCCGGACAGGGCAGCATCCAGGAACTTCGGGATGACGGCCGCGTAGTCGTGGTCCGCAGCCTGACCCGGGCCGTACACGTTGAAGAAACGGAAGGCGATGTTCTTCATCCCGTATGCGAAATTGTGACCGAGCGCGTAGCCCTCCGCTGCCAGCTTGCTCACGCCGTAGGGGCTCATCGGCCGGGTCCAGTCCGTCTCGGACTTCGGCAGCGCGGGGTTGCTGCCGTAGACCGAACTCGAGGACGCGACGATCACCTTGTCGACGCCGTGACCGCGTGCCGCCTCGAGGACGTTCAGGGTACCCGTGGCGTTGGCCTCGTGGCTCGGCCGAGGGGCCAGGACCGAGCGCGGCACGCTCGGGATCGCAGCGAGGTGCACGATCGCGCTCGAGCCGTTCACGGCGGCGTCGAGCAGTTCCTGGTCCAGGATGCTGCCCTCGATCAGGCGCGCACTCGTGCCCACCAGGTTGTCGGCGCGACCGGTACTGAGGTCGTCGAGCACGTCCACCTGCCAGTCCGGCTGGGTCCTGTTGACGTAACGGACGAGGTCCGATCCGATGAAGCCGGCTCCGCCGGTGATGAGCAGTTTCACGCACACTCCAAGGTCAGCGGGCGGGAACGCCCTTGACGGTCGCGCCGATGGGCACGTCGCGGACTACGCATGCTGCCGCTCCCACCAGGCTACCGGCGCGCAGGGTGAGCCCTTGCAGCACGACGGCGCCGGCGCCGATGAGGACTCCCTCTTCGACGACCACGTCGCCTGAGAGCACCGCGGCGGGATTGACCGACACGAAGTCGCCGACGCGGGTGTCGTGCCCGATGGTCGCGTTCGGGTTCACATGAACGTGGCGGCCGATGGTGACGTTCGTCGAGATCTCGGCACCTGCGCAGATGACCGCACCCTCGCCGACGCTTCCGACGCGGCCGATGTGCGCACGAGGATCGATCAGTGTGGCTGCGCCGAGACCGCGCTCATCGAACCGTCTCGCCACCGATCGGCGCACGCCGGGCGCTCCGATTCCGATCGTGTAGGCGGCGACGACTCCCCGCTGGAGCCAGTCGTCGATGGCACCCAGGTGGGCGACGCCGAGCGCAGCAAGCCGGGACAGATTGAGCTCGGTCGGCCCATCGTCGAGAACGCCGAGCAGTTCGAAACGCGGGGTCGGTGCTGACGCGTTGATCGCCTCGATGACCCCCACCGTCTCACGACCGAATCCACCGGCCCCGACGACCACGAGAGGCTCGCTCATGAGACCCCTTTCTCGCCGGCCGAGCCCCGGAACGCTGTCATGGTCGCCGATCCCTCCTCGGTCACGCCTTCGCGCCGCAGCACCGTGGCAACCGTCATTCCGAGGATCCGCAGGTCGAGGCTCATGGAACGCTTGTCGACGTAGTCGACATCGAGAGCGAAGCGATCCTCCCAGGTCAGGGCGTTACGCCCTGACACCTGGGCAAGGCCGGTGATGCCCGGCCTGACTTCGTGCCGGCGCGCCTGCTCGGGGGTGTACAGCGCGAGGTACTCGACGAGCAAAGGCCGCGGGCCGACCAGGCTCATGTCGCCCCTGAGCACGTTCCACAGGGCGGGGAGCTCATCGAGACTGGTCGACCGCAGGACGCGGCCGAATCCGGTCAGGCGCTCGTCGTCGCTGACCAGGCCACGCGCGGGATCGGCGTCTTTCATGCTCCGGAACTTGAGGATGGTGAACACCTTGCCGTCCCGCCCCGGGCGAGCCTGACGGAAGAGCACCGGACCCCCGAGATTCGCTCGCACCATCGCCGCGACCACGAGTTGCACCGGTGCCGAGACCACGAGCCCGAGGGAGGCGGCTGCGATGTCGCCGGCGCGTTTCACCACGTCGTACGGACGCGTCTTCATCATCGTCGCGAGAGAAAGCTCGTGACCACTCCGGCGATGCGGTCGAGGTCGTCATCCGACAGCACGGAGCCGCTGGGCAGCGTGATACCCGTCTCGAACAGTCGTTGCGAAACGCCATTGATCAGCGAGCGGCTCTCGGCGAAGACCGGTTGCAGGTGCATCGGCTTCCACAGCGGCCTGCTCTCGATGTCGTCCGCAGCGAGTGCCGCCGACAGCTCGGCGGCCGACCAGTTCGTGATCGCCGGGTCGACGAGCAGAGAGGTCAGCCAGAAGTTGTCCTCTTCGTCGGTGCCGCGCCCCAGGATCCTGACCCCCTCGGTCGTGGCGAAGAGTTGCTCGTAGAAGGATCGGATCTCGCGCCGGCGCTCGATCATGGAGTCGAGTCGTTCCAACTGAGCCCGTCCCAGAGCGGCGAGCAGGTTGCTCAGTCGGTAGTTGTAGCCGATCTCGGTGTGCTCGTAGTGGGCTGCGGGCTGGCGGGCCTGTGTTGCGAGATAGCGGGCTCGCTGGGCGAACTCCCCGTCGTCGGTCAGCAGCATCCCCCCGCCCGAGGTCGTCATGATCTTGTTGCCGTTGAACGACAGGGCGGCAGCGGTACCGAACGACCCGGCAGGACGACCTCTGTGCCGTGCGCCGAGTGCCTCGGCCGCGTCCGACAGCACCGGGACGCCGAACTTCTCGGCGAGGGGGATGATCCTCGTGTAATCCGCCGCTCGACCTAACAGGTCGACGGGCAGGACCGCCGCAACGCGCTCGCCGCGATCGGCGAAGTCGGTGAGCGCCTGTTCGAGCAGATCGACCGAGATGTTGCCGGCCTCCGCGTCGGAGTCGATGAAGAACGGCTCGGCACCGACATAACGGACCGCGTTCGCCGTTGCGGCGAAGGTCATCGTCGATGTGAGAACCACATCCCCGTGCCCGATTCCCATCCCGATCAGGGCGAGATGCAGGGCAGCGGTCCCCGAGCTCAGCGCGACGGCGTGCTCTCGGTCGGTGATCGCGGCGATCGAGAGCTCGAACGCGTCCACATCCGGACCGAGGGGAGCGATCCAGCCCGACCGGAAGGCGCTGACGATCGCCGACTCCTCCAGCTCGCCGACGTCCGGAGACGAGAGATAGATCCTGTGGCTCATCAGGTCACGGGCGGCAGCGATTCGGTGCGGATCACTCCGCATCGTGCCAGCCACTCCTCCTTGCTCATCTTGGCGGGATCGAGCGGCCGGACGGCCGCGTGCGAGATCTTGGGATGGTGCGGACGGGAATCCACCTCCCCCTCGCCGAGCAGCTCCTCGTCCAGCTTCTCGCCGGGCCGCAGTCCGGTGTAGACGATCTCGATGTTGCGGCCGGACATCGCGATCATCTGCTTCGCCACATCGAGGATGCGAACGGGTTCTCCCATGTCGAGGATGAGGACCTCACCAGGCAGTCCGACCGCTCCGGCCTGCACGACCAGCTGGCAGGCCTCCGGGATCGTCATGAAATACCTGGTCACGTCGGGGTGGGTGATGGTCAGGGGCCCACCGGCCTCGATCAGCGTGGTGAAGGTCGGCAGCATCGAGCCGCGACTGCCGATGACATTCCCGAACCTCACCGAGAGGTACTTGGCTGACGTCTCGGTGGCCGCCCACGATGTCAGCTTCTCCGCGACACGCTTCGAGTGTCCCAGCACGCTGGTCGGATTCGCCGCCTTGTCGGTCGAGATGTTCACGAAGGTGGACACCTTGATCTTCATCGCCGAGGTGAGCACGTTGAGTGTGCCGAGGATGTTGGTCTTCCAGGCTTCTTCGGGGTACCGCTCGAGCATCGGGAGGTGCTTCAGTGCGGCGGCGTGGAAGACGACATCCGGCCTGGTCTCCTCGAAGATGCGGTCGATGGCGTCGGCATCGCGGATGTCGGCGAGGATCGTGCTCCCGGTGGCCAGGAGTCCATTGCCCTCGACCATGAGCTGGGTGCCCTGGAGGCCCGACTCATCCCGATCGAGGATGAAGAGCTCACTGGGGTGGAACTTGGCGATCTCGCGACACAGAACCGACCCGATCGAACCGCCGCCTCCGGTGACCAGGACGCGCTTGCCCGTCAGATAATCGGCGATCGACTCGACCTCGGTGTCGACCGGATGCCGCCCGATGAGGTCCTCGATGGAGACATCCTTGAGGTCGCCGAGCTTCGAGCGCCCCTCGAGGACGTCGCCGAGCAGCGGGAGCATCAGCATGCGCAGGCCCGCGGCATCCGCATCCGCCTTGATCTCCTGAATCAGCCGGGAGTCGGCTCGCGCGATCGTCACGATCAAGGTCGTGGCGCCCTCGCGCCGGGCGATGTGAACCAGGTCCCGACGCGTCCCTTTCACGGGCACCCCGTGCACCCACAAGTTGCGCTTGGCAGGACTGTCATCGATCAGGGCCACCGGCAGGTACTTGGACGTCGGGTCGGTGAGCATCTGGGGCACGAGGAAGTTCGCCATGTAGCCGGCGCCATAGATGATGGTGCGCTGCGCAGCCGCGCTCGGCTTCGCTCTGCGCTCGGCCATCATGCGGCGCACGTACCGGGCGGCGCTGATCAGGGTGAACGTCAGGGGGAGGGCCACGAGCACCGTGCTGCGAGGGATGTGCAGCCAGGTGCCGAAGACCAGCGTCGGGATCGCAAGGATCACTGAGACGCTGGCCACCGTGAAGGCGAGGGCGCGCGCCTCATGGAAGCTTCCCGTGCGGTAACGCCCGCGGTAGAGGAAGAAGATCCGTCCGAAGATGAACTGGAGGATCGCGGCCGCGAGCGAGAGTCGCACGAGGGCCCACCAGTCGACGTTCTGCACGGCGAACTCGTAACGGAACGCGGCGGCAAGGATGAGTGCGACCGCCCAGGCGATCACGTCGAAGACGTACTGGCCGCCGATGGCCGCGCGCGCGCGACGGAACCGGTCGCCGAACGAGGTCGAATGCTGCTGAGTCGCGGTGCTGCTCATCGGTTCGTCGTCAGCGGAGGTTGATCGAGGGGCGTCGGACAATGCTCACCACGGCTCTGCTGCTCACCCGCCCATGCTACCCCGCAAGGCATTTTGACCCCCGACGATCGGGTCCAGCCTTGCGGCGGCGGTCCGGATGGCGACACTGGCGACGGCCACGGGCAGGAAGACCGCCCACTGATGTCCGGGAGCAACGAGATACGGATTGGTGGCATTGGCGATCAGCATGGCGATTCCGCCCGTCGTCGAGACCAGCAGGACGGGCATGAATTCCGGGTTCGCAACGACGGCCTTGCGCACGAACAGGATCCCCGCGACGACGATGGCCGCGGCGACCACGATCCCGATGAGACCGACGTTGAACAGCAGGACGTGGTACTGCAGCTCGAGCGACCACGGGATCTCGGATGCGCGCTGGTAGCCGGGTACCAGGGCCCGGAACCCCGCACCGAAGATCGGATTCGTGGCCCACCCCTGCAGGAGGTACGACGCCTCGTCGGATCGGATTGATTGATTGGCGTCGCCCGATGCCGACGCCACCCCGAAGAAGGAACCGATCGCCGAGAACACGCTGGCGATCGGACCGGTGCGAATCAGTCGCGGGATCACAAGGACGGCAGCGACGAGAACCACGGCGCCGATCGCGACCCACTCCCAGGGGCGCCGGGGCAGCCAGATCGGGGTGCGGGACGTCCGCAGCAGGGTCACCCGCAGGAGCAGGGCGATGAAGGGGGCCAGGATCATCACCAGGGTGATGGAGTCGCGGGCGGAAAGGATCGCCGTCGCCAGCGCGAGGGCGGCGCACACCAGTCTCAACCACCAGGGCGGAAGGAGGGCGTGCTTGCGAACGAGAAGAGAGGCCATCCAGATCGGCCCGAGAGCATTGAGGGAGGACAGCCCCCATGAACGCGCCTGGGATGCGCCGCCCCGGAACGTCGCCTTCATGTCGAGCCCGCTGATCAGCCAGTGCGGGGTCACCTGCTGGATGATGCCGGCTTCGCCGCCGATGAAGACCAGGAGGACGACCGACACCAGCAACGTCCCGATGACCGCGGCGATGAACAGGTAGCGCAGAGTCGTGACGCTGGCCGCGGCGACGCACAGCAGGTACATCGCGGGGGCGATGAGGAAGACCGTGAAGGTGAAGATCGGATCGGGGTTCTCGATTCCGAGCAGGTTTCCGTAGATGCCGAGGGCGGCGACCAGGAAGGCGATGGCCCAGACGTGCACATCGATCAGCGGATTCCGCAGGATCACGACGATGAGAGCCGCAAGTCCGAGCAGTCCGAACAGCGGATACAGGATCTCGTTGTGGGACACCGGCAAGAAGAACACCCAGCTGAAGATGCCCACCACGAAAACGGCTGGACCCAGCCGACGCAGTGTTCCGGCGACGTTCATGGTCGTCGTCATGTCACGCCTCGGTGTAGCTCGACGGGCCCAGCCTGGTCCGACGGACGAACAGCCAGACGGACGACACCACCAGGGCGGCCAGGATCGCGAGCCCGATGGTCTCCGCGGGATTAGGAACGACGGGTGAGGTCGCCGCTCGTGCCCGAGTCACCTGCACCAGGTCGACCCTGACTGCGGCATTGCGCGTGGAGGACTGCTCGACGAGCTGCTCCGCGACCGCGTTCGCGATATCCGCCGACTTCTGAGCGTCGGGCCAGTCGACCCGGATCTCGATGATGTTGGTATCGGCCGCCGAGATCGGTGTGACGTGCTCGGCCAGGGCGCGTGCATCGATCGGTAGGTCGAGGCGCGTGATCACCGGCTCGAGGATCTGATCGGTCGGCACGAGGGCCTTGTCGGTCACCGTTCGGTAGTTCGCATACGTCGTCGCAGCGGCCAGGGCCTTCGGCGTTGCGCTGTCGGGGAGGGCGACGTCGACGTGAACGACCGCCGACGCCCGGTAGCTGGTCTGCTGGGTGGTGAGGAACACGATCGCGATCGCTACGGCGACGATGATGGTGCCGAGTACGACGGCGTAGCCCTTCACCAGGGTGCTCAAGAAAGCTCGCGGGGTCACGGTCGTCGATCCTAGTCATGCCCCCCAGGGCGCAGCCTGAGCGTGGCGGCGCGTGCCCGCGCCGGAGTGCCGCGCGTCTGGCTCGGCTACGCGCCCGGCAGCCAGCCGGTGATGTCCACGATCACCTGGGTCGACCCATCGGCGTTGTAGATGCTGATCGATCCATCGGAGCCGACGTGGGCGATCACGGTGTTGGCGATCGTCTGCTTGGCGTTGAAGTTGATGCTCGACGTCCAGGGGCGCGTCTGACCCGTCGGGTACACCGTGAGGAAGCTGGATACCGTCGGTGCCGTCACCGTGACATTCAGCACCACAGCCCCCACGCCACTGGCCGGAACTCCGGCTCTGCCGAGCACGGGGACCTTCAGGGTCTGTCCTGCAGTGAGAGGGCCGCCTCCTTGCATCAGCCCGTCGACGGTGTGCTGAGACGACGAGATGCGGGTGTCGGCGATGCGCGCGGCCGGCACGGAGTTGACGCCGCCGGGCGCTGCGAGCCAGCCGCTGATGTCGACGATCACCTGGGTCGATCCGTCCGAGTTGTAGACGCTGATCGAACCGTCGGCTCCCACCGGCACGATGACGGTGTTGGCGATGGTCTGTTTGGCCACGAAGTTGACGTTGGATGTCCATGGCCGGGCCTGGCCCGTCGGGTACACCGTCAAGTAACTCGACGCGGTTGGCGCGGTTGCGGTCACATTGAGCACGACCGCGCCGACGCCGGCCGAGGGAATGCCGGCGCGGCCCAGAACGGGGACCCGAAGCGTTTCCCCGGCACCCAGGGCGCCGACGCCCTGCACCTGCCCGTCCACGGTGTGTTGCGAATCGGAGGATCGCGTGTCGGCCAGTCGGGCGGGCGTCACGGCATTGACCCCGCCTGGACTTGAGAGCCATCCGGTCACGTCCACGATCACCTGGGTGGATCCGTCGGAGTTGAAGACGCTGATCGATCCGTCACTGCCGACCTGCGCCACCACGGTGTTGGCGATCGTCTGCTTCGCGTTGAAGTTGATGCTCGAGGTCCAGGGGCGCGTCTGGCCGGTCGGATAGACCGTCAGGAAGCTGGACGCCGTCGGAGCCGTGACCGTCAGGTTCAGGATCACGGAGCCCACGCCGGTAGTCGGAATCCCCGCTCGGCCCAGCACGGGAACGGTCAGGGTCTGCCCGGGCGCGAGTGCCCCGGTGCCCTGCAGGCGTCCGTCCACGCTGTGCTCCGCCGCCGTGCTGCGAGTGTCGGCCAGCCGCGCGGGCGTGAGTGAGTTGATTCCGCTGACCGGTGCGGGCGCAACCGTGATCGCTTGGGTCGGACTGCTGGTCTGCGTCAGGGTTTGATACCCGGCCTTGGTGCTCGTTACCGTCACGGAGAGCTGCTGGCCGACATCGGCCGCCTGAGCCTGGTACAGGCAGGTTGTCGCGCCCGCGATCACGGTGCCCGCGCGCATCCAGACACACGAGACCGTGTCGGGCTTCGGGGTCATGTATCCCGGGTAGCCGTTGAGGTACTGGCCCACCTGAGCGGTACCGAGCGCTGCGGCGCCTGTCGTGGTCAACTGCGGGACCTGGGTGCTGCCGAACCAGTCGGTGTAGAAGTTGAAGAAATTGCGGTTGCCGTACGTGGAGCAGTCGTCGCCGGTCCCGTAGCCGGCGTTCAATGACGCCTGGTTGGGCGTGTAGGGCGTGTAGATGTACAAGGCGTGAGTCGCCTGGTTCGCGATGTAGACCGCCTTGGTCCCGCAGGTGGGATCCGTGTCGTATTGGATCTGGCTGACTTGCCCGACCGGCTTCATGAGGTCGTAGCGGGTGTAGTACTCGGTGCCGGGGCCGGTCCCGGCGGGTTCGGTGTATCGCTTCAAGAGATACGCGCCGTATTGCACCTGCTGGAAGAAGGTGCGGTAGTTGGCGTCGCACGGTGCGGTATCAGGGCAGCCGGCTCCCATCGCCGCGGCGTAGCGACCCGCGCCCGGCGCTGTGCTGGTGACCAGGCTCTGCTCTTTCTCGAGGACCACCAGGATCACCTTGGGGCTGATGCCGCAGCTCTGGGCCACGTTGTAGATGATCGTCGCCGCCGTTTCATTCGCCGCGCCCGTGTATGTCGAGCACATCGGCGTCTGGGCGATCGTCCAGGTGGTCTGACGGAAGTCCTTCAAGCAGGTGTAGCCCGCTGTGCAGTGCGGCACCTCGATATTGAGGAAGGCCTGGATTTCGGCGACGCTCATAGTGTTCGGGTTGAAGAACAGCGAGTCGGCGATGATGTTGCCCGCCTGGAACTGCGAGAGATCGGCCGCATCAGCCTGCTGGGTGGGTGCGAGAGAGGCCTGAACACCGACCAAGCCGACTGCCATGAGCAGAGCGGCGAGGATCGCGCGCGCACGCCTCACTACGGCGTCCCCCGAGGCCTTCATAGTGCGAGCATAAACCTCACTAGTCACTTTAGAAACAGGCGCGGTCGAATCGGCACGCGGCCGACGGCCCCAGTGATGGGGCCTCAGTAGGATCTGAATCGTGGATTCGACCCCGAGACGACTGCTGGTGGTCATACCGGCGTTCAATGAACAGGCGTCCGTGGCGGACGTCGTCGCCGAGGTCTTCTCGAAGCTGCCGGGTGCGAGCGTGCTCGTCGTCGATGACGGTTCGAGCGATGGGACCGCCGATGAGGCCCGACGGGCCGGAGCCACTGTCGCTGTTCTCCCCTTCAACCTCGGGGTCGGCGGCGCGATGCGAACCGGCTTCCGCTATGCGCTCGAGAACGGCTTCGAGGTCGCCGTGCAGATCGACGCCGACGGTCAGCACGATCCGGCAGGCGTCCCCGCCCTCGTCGCGGGGCTCGATACCGCGGATCTCGTCCTCGGTGCTCGATTCGCGGGCGAGGGCGACTACGTCAGCCGGGGTCCGCGGCGGTGGGCGATGGTGGTACTCGCCTGGTTCCTGAGCAGGATGCTGCGAACCAAGCTCACCGACACCACCTCGGGGTTCAAGGCGTCGGGGCCGCGCGCGATCCGGTTGTTCGCGTCGCACTACCCGGCGGAGTACCTGGGCGACACGATCGAGGCCCTGGTCATCGCTGCGCGTTCTGGACTGGTGGTCCGTCAGGTCCCGAGCGCGATGCGGCCTCGCGCCGGCGGCACTCCCTCGCACAATGTCTTCAAGTCGGCTGCGTATCTCAGCCGCGCAGGGCTGGCCCTCCTGTTCGCGTCGATCCGGCCGGCATCCACTTACCGCATCGAGGGCACCGCGTGACTCTGACGAGCTATCTTCTCGGCATCATCGGAGCGCTGCTCGTCATCGCTGTGGTGGTCGAGTTGCTGCGCAGGGGCAGTCTGCGGGAGCGGCACGCCGTGTGGTGGCTCATCGCCGGACTGTTGGCGCTCATCGCTGCCATCTTTCCCGGTGCGGTCGTCTGGGTCGCCGGCCTGATCGGGATCGAGGTGCCGATCAATCTGGTCTTCTTCGTCAGCATCGCGATTCTCTTTCTGGTCTGCCTGCAGCTGAGCGCAGAGGTGACCAGGCTGGAGAGCAAGACGCGCACGCTCGCCGAACGGGTCGCGTTGATCGAGCTCGAGGTCAGGAAGTCGAGGTCGCACGACACGGCTGACGACGAGGGATCCCCTACTCGCGGACCAGCCCAGACAGGATCTGCGCGTACTGCCGGGCGCGCTCCGGCCAGGTCCAGTGGGCGAGATCGGCCGACGGGAACGGGGGAAGAGGGTTCATGAGGCTCTCGATCATGAGAGCCGCGAGCTCGTCGACGGTGCGGCTCTCGGCGACCCTCACGGGAGCGCCATCGGCGCGCAGACGCTCGACCCCTGGGGCGGGATAGCTCACCACCTGGCTGCCCGCGGCCAGAGCCTCGAGCAGCGTGGTCTGGAAACCCTCGGCGAGACGCGTGGGATTGACGAATACCGCGTTACGCAAACTCGCATGTACCTCATCGGATCCGACCTGGCCACGGACCGTGACCACATCCGACAGCCCAAGCCTCGTGACTCGCGACCTCAGTTCCGCCAGCTGGGGTCCGCCCCCCAAGATCTCCACGGTGAAGGGCCGGCCGGTCTTCCGCGCGATGAGCATTGAGGTGGCCGCGAGGAGGTCATCCCAGCCCTTGCCCGGCACGATCCGGCCGACGAAGACGAACCGGTCGGCGGCCGCGGTGCGACGAGGGCGGGGTGGCGGGGCATCGATCGCGTTGTAGAAGAGCACGGAGTCCACCCCCGCCAGCCGTCGGACGAACTCCGCGACCTGCTCTGAGACGGCGAGAACAACGTCCGCACTCCGAAGGATGGCTCGCCCCATGGTCAGGTCGACTACCCGGCTTGCCGCCCCGATCGCCCAGGTGACGCCCCGCACGTGGGCTGAGCCGTGCTCGGTGTGGATCATGGGCACTCCGAGCCGGCGCGCGACGCTGAGGCCAACCAACGACATCGGGAAGAACCGGGTGTGCGTGGAGACCGCGGTCACATCGGCATTGCGCATCGAGCGGGCGATGCGGCGTGCGGTTCCCGGCGCCGGGAAGGAGATGACCGAGGCGATCGAGAAGCGGCCGCGCAGACGCGTCACCGTCACGCCCCGCTCGCGGACGGCGCTGTCGGGACGGTCGGCGAGCGTGACGACGGACGCCTGATGTCCGTCCTCCACCAGTTGTGAGGCGAGGCTGGCGACATGATTCTCGAGTCCGCCCTGTCGCGGCGGATACGAGTTGACCACGAAGAGCACGTGCTGCTCGTGCGTGCGCATCAGACTCGGGTGGCCCCTTCGTGGCAAACGTCTCGCCCGATCCTAACCGGGGCGGGCGCCTAGGCTTGGGTGTCATGCCACCCGCCCCGAAGCTCGTGACCGTCGCCGCATACGGCGAGGCCGGCAGCAGCGCTCGGGTGCGAGTCTCCGACTGGCTCCGCCACGTCGGTTTGGACGCCGACCGCAGCACCTACCTCGACAGGGCCGACAATCGCCTGAGCGCGATCCTCCGTCATCCCGGCCGTGTGCTCGCCGCTGAACGGCGCCTTCGGGTGCTCGCAGACTCGGTCGCAGACGCGACCGTGCTGGTCAGTCGCGAGGCATCTCCGCTCAGCTTCGGAACGATCGAGGGTCGGATCCTGCGCCGATCGGCGCACGGCGTCTACGACTTCGATGATGCGCTCTACGCGGGCTATCCCGGTGGGCTGCTGAGCAGGGCGCGGCATATCGACAAGGTATGGCGCTCGGCGACCTCAGCCGCGGATACGGTGATCGCGGGCAACGAGGTGCTCGCGTCGCACGCGGCCGAACATGCCTCCCGGGTCGTCGTCATTCCGAGTTGCATCGAGCCTGACGACTACGTGGTGAAGTCCGCGTACGCCCTCCCCGAGGTTCCGACGGCCGTGTGGCTCGGTTCTCCAAGCACTGAGCCGCAACTCGACCTGATCTCTGGGCCGCTCCTGGCGCTTCATCGCGAACGCGGCCTCCGCTTGCGTCTCATCAGCTCAGGCACCCTCGACCATGGCGAGTTGAACGCCATGATCGACCGGGTCGCCTGGAGTGCCGACGGTTTCGCCGGTGCTCTTGCCACCGCGGACCTTGGCCTCATGCCCCTCGAGGACACCGAGTGGAATCGGGGCAAGTGCGCGTACAAGTTGTTGCAGTACGCCGCGGCGGGATTGCCCGTCATCGGCAGCGGCGTCGGGGTGAATGTGTCCGTGCTGCAGAGGCTCGGCGGGATACGGGCCGACACGTCTGATCAATGGCGCGAGGCCCTCGGTTCGATCCTCGATGCTCACGAGACGGCACGGGCGGAGTGGGGACGTACAGCGCGTGCTGCGCTCATCGAGCACTACAGCTACGGCTCGTGGGCGGACCGATGGCTGGCGGCTATCGGGCGATGACGGGTTCGCCGACCGCGTCGTCGCTCGTCAGCGCTCGCCTCGACACGATGATGGTCATGGCGCCGAACGCGACCACGGCAATGGCCCAGACGACCATCGGGGGAATGCCGCCCCACCACCATTCGACATGGTTGTCGAGGTTCCAATCGGCGACGTCGAGGCCGCTGATGTACCGACGCATGGTGAAGTGGAGCGCCATCGCCTGCGCGACGATCAGGAGCACGACGATGACATCCCGCTGAAGGGCCGACAGGCTGAATGGGCGGTCCCCGATCGTGAGCAACGCCACCCCCGTCAGCATGACGATCAAGGGAAGGATGTAGCGCGGCTGCACGTCGCCTCCGACGACCGCACCCGCCTGGAGAAGCACATATGACGGGAACACGACGAGGCCCACGGCGACCAGCGCCAGTGCGAGCTTCTTGCGCAGGTCCGTCGATCTCAGGCCGATGAACACCACCACGGCGAAGCAGACGAGCGCACCGACCGAGACCACGCCTGGCATCGGAGTATCGAGCCATCCGAGGCCCCACGACCCGAAGACGCCCGCCCACAGCAGAGGAAGGTTCAGCGCATTCGCCAGCAGCAGCGTGAGGGGGTTCGTGCTCGCTGCGGCCGAGCCTGTGGTGTCGCTCGCTGCCACCGAACCCTGGCTGGACGTGAGGTAGAAGACCGCGCATACCACGATGATCGCCACCGGCAGGATGCTCAGCATCAAGAACCTCCTGCTGCGCTCGAACGACAGCACCAGCACCACGATGACAGCGAGGATCGAGTACACAGCCGCGTCGGAACGGGCGCCGGCGCCCAGCAGGGCTGCGACCGCCGCGAGTGCGCCGAGGGCGATCCTGCGCCGACCGGTGCTCTCGAAATAGCCGAGCAGAGCGATCCACAGCGATCCACTCGACGTGATGGCCCATGAGCTCGGATTGTTCGAGGCGATGATGAACAAGCCGAGGGGAATCGTGGAGACCAACCAGGCCAACGCGAGCGTAGGTCTGCGCGACCGAGGCAGGAGCAGGTACAGCAAGGTGGCCATCGCCACGAAGATGACGGCGGACATGATGCGCATCGCAATCGCCGATGCCTCGATATTGGGCGACGCGAGTGCACCCGTGGTGGCGTAGAAGAGAGGGGGGTACAGGCCATCGAAGTTGCCACGCGTGGCGTAGACCATGTCGCCGGGCTTCGTTCCTTGGTAGCCGGCCTGGCAGGCGGCGCTCTGGTCGGAGTGGTAGGCGTAGCAGATGGCCGAGTCCGCGATCTGAGCCGGGATCAGGCGAGAACCAGGATGACCGGTCGACTCGCAGAGGCCCGGGCGGTCGCCCCACGCGCACCAGATGCTGGTGAGGTGGAAGTCGTCGTCCGGCGAGGCGCCAAGAGGCGAGGCGAATGCCCAGCAGGTCAGCGTGATCATGGCCAGAATCGGCACGAGAACAAGCAGACGGAATCCTCTGCGCCGGTCGGGTGGTTGCGTGGACACGCGGGAAGCCTAGTCGGCCAATTCGCCGCACTCCGCTGACATATGCTCGTACGATGACGGACGCGGACCGCTATCGGCAGGTCATCGAATCCCACCGATCGCGTCACGGCACCGTGAAGATCGAACTCGGCTGCGGCGACCGTAAGGTCGATCCGGACTCGATCGGAGTCGACATCCTGCCGGCGGCCGACGTCGATCTCGTCGCGGATGCGCATGAGGTGCTGGCGGCTCTCGAGCCCGGGTCGGTTGACGAGATCTTCTCCGCACATTTTCTCGAGCACATCGCGGATGCGCGCGGAATGCTGGAAGCGTGCGGACGAGTGCTGCGGACAGGAGGTCGCTTCCGCGCGATCATTCCGCACTTCTCCAACCCCTACTTCTACTCCGATCCGACGCACGATCGGGCATACGGGCTGTACACCTTCAGCTACCTCGTGGCCGAGACATTCACGACGCGAGGCGTTCCCCAGTACGAGACGCCCCTGCCGTTCCGCTACAGCAATGCGACGTTCGCGTTCAAGTCCTCCCGCCCGCACTATGTGCGCCACGGCTTCAAGCAGATCGGCCGGATCTTCAACCTCTCGACCTGGTTGAAAGAGCTCTACGAAGAGAACTGGTGCTGGCGATTGCCGGCATATGAAGTGGACTACGAGTTGACCAAGCTCTAGCGGCCCTCGGCCGAGCGCGAACCGGGATTGCGCTCGGGGAGCGGCTCCTGTGCCAGTGGCCGCCGCAGCGCGTTGCGCCACGAGAGCTCCTGCGACGCCTTGGTGCAGCAGATGACGAAGGTCATCCATCCGAAGTCCGACAGGATCGAGCTCTCGGCGAGTGAGACGATGATCAGGGCGACCAGAGCAGCAGCCGGCCACGCGAACACGACGCTGCGCCGCGCCCCCGCGAGCAGCCACGAGCGGCTGAACGCCAGGCCCACCATCCCGACGAAGATCGCCACACCGATGAATCCGAGTTGCAGCCAGACGTCGAGGAAGGCGTTCAGCGCCGACGATACGGGTCGAGGGGAGTGGTCGAAGATGAACGAGAACGGGAAGATCGAGACCCTCCAGGGCCCGATCCAGCCCCAGCCCTGCAGACCGTTCTGGCCGGCCAAGCTGATCACCTGACGCCAGACATCGAGCCGGTCGTCGATCGTGCCGCCGGCGTTGAACAGCGCAACCACCGGCCCGCGCGCGACGAACAGCGCCCCGGCGCCGACCACGGCAAGGCCGAGCACGATGAACTGCCAGACCTGCCGCCGTTCCGGGCGCACCCGACGAAGAAGATAGATCACCAGGGCGGCGACACCGACAACGACGGTTCCGAAGGCGATCACCGGCGACTGGGTGAGCGCGATGCACAGCCCGGCCAGCACGAGCGACAGCACCGAGGTGAGTCGCGGCACCGATCGGGTGCGGTGCTCGGTGGCGAAGCTGATCGCCCCGATGATGGCGACCAGGCCGAGTTGATCACGCGACTCCTCGATACCCGAGATCGGGCCCAGGCCGCCCAGGTTGCCGTGCACGGCCAGGAACGGCAGGGGAGTGTCGATCAGGATGCCCGAGAAGATCTCGATGCCCAGTGAAAGCGCCAGCACCACGCGCAGCACGTCGCCGAAGGCGCGGACGATCTGGATCGTGTCTCGTGAGATCGCCACGAACAACCCGATCAGCGTGAAGGCGAGCAGGTAGACGATGCCGGCAGACGTCGCCCACTGGTACGAGCTCCAGATCAGCGAGGCCGTGGCCCACACCAGGAACACCAGCAGGGAGATCGGCAGCAGCGCCCGCCAGCGCACCTCCTCCTGCCTCGCCAGGAACGACAGCACCATCAGGACGAGGGCCATCACCAGAGCAGCCAGGAACCCGGCCCAGCCGAGCGTGCGCTGCAGGAAGAAGGCGCCGGCTCCCAGGGCGATTCCGACCGTCGCCAGAGCGTGCGCGAGCCGCGCCGATCCGGCCATCGCCACGAGCAGGCCGCGGCGCGATGCAGGTTCAGGCATCCGGTTCCGGCTCCCTCTGGGCCGTCCGGATCGCCGAGATGACCAGCAGCGCGAACAGGATCTCGACGAGCAGCCGGCTCTCGGCGATGCTGTGCACGATCAGCGCGACCATGATCAGGATGGGGAACAGTTCGACCAGCCTGCTCCGGCGCGGTTCCGCTTCGATCGCCATGAACCACGACCGGCCGAGCGTGGTGAGCACCAGCAGCCCGAACACGATCAGGCCGATCACCCCGAGCTGGAAGTAGATGTCGATCCAGGCGTCGTGCGCCTGCAGGTAGGTGACTCCCTTGAACACGGCGAGATGCTTGAAGGGCTCGACCCACGGCGCCCACCATCCGGTCCAGCCCCAGCCCGCGGCCGGCCGCTCATTCGCCAGCGGCAGAACCCGCTGCCAGATCTCGGTGCGGTGGGTGAAGTCAGCGCTCTTGCCGAGCAGCTTCAGCACGGCCCCGTTGGCGAAGATCCCCACGGCGGCGATGGCCAGCGCGACGACGGCTCCTCCGGCGTAGACGATCCCGCGCCGTGCGCCTGATGTCGAGCGAACCAGCCAGAGGAACACGCCGACCAGGATCACGGCGGCCAGCGCGATCAGCACCGTCGACGATCGGGTCAGCGCCATCGTCGCGAGCGCGACCACGATCCAGAACGCCAGCCACACCTTCGACGCGGTGCCCGAGACCCACTGCACGGCGAACACGATCAGCGCCAGCAGAGCCGAGAGCGCCAGCAGGTTCGAGTTGCCCTGGATGCCCTGGATCTGCCCGCCGTGGAACAGCAGATCCCGCGACCAGTAGAAGGCCGGCGGGATCTTGTCGAGCTTCGAGTAGTCGACGAACAGCGGCAGCACCGGATGCCGGATGAACGCCGACACCACGAACTCGAACAGCAAGGACAGGCCGAGGATCCAGCGCAGCGCCACCCCGAAGGTGCGCAGCATCGTCTCGAGGTCGATCACCGTCGCGAGGAAGATGGCGAAGAACGCCACCGAGAAGGTCGCCGCCCATCCGGCCAGCGTCGCGGTCGGATAATCGGACCAGAAGATCGACACCACGATGAGCAGCAGGAAGCCGATCAGGGCGAAGGGCAGGCGTCGCAGGTCCACCCGGGCATGCACTATCTCGAAGATCGCCAGGATCAGCAGGATGACGCAGATGGCCCCCCAGCCCCACCAGCTGAGCAAGTCGCGCCAGAGGTCGCCGGCGGTCATGGTGAAGAAGCCGAGGGTGGCCAGGACTCGCTGGTAGACCTCTCTGCGGCTCATGGCTTCAGGGTAGCGGCCGCTGTCTCGAGCCGGATGGGCGGCCCCTTGGTACTTTGGGTCGACAAGCGCACAAGGGGATCTGCCGGATGTTCGTCGAAATCACCAACACTCCGCGCGACTACGCATGGGGCTCGACGTCAGCGATCCCCGAATTGCTCGGCACCGTTCCGTCTGGCGGCCCGGAGGCGGAGCTGTGGCTCGGAGCACACCCGGGTTCCCCGGCTCGGCTGGTGGGGCGTGATGGCACCCTCGCCGATGTGGTGCACGGGCGGCTGCCTTTCCTGCTGAAGGTGCTGGCTGCGGCATCCCCGCTGTCGTTGCAGGCGCACCCGTCGACCGCGCAGGCGCAGGCGGGGTTCGCGGCCGAGAACGCTGCGGGCATTCCGGTCGATTCGCCGGATCGGAGCTATCGCGACCCGTACCACAAGCCCGAACTGATCTACGCGCTGAGCGATCCGTTCCGCGCCCTGTGCGGCTTCCGCCCGGTGGCCGAGACCCGGGCGCTGCTGCTGCCGGTCTCCGGCGATCAACGCATGGCACCCCTGCTCGAGCGCCTGGTCGACGACTCGTCCCTGAAGCCGGTGTTCGAGTGGCTGATCACGCGCGGCGCGGGCGTCGACGAGCTGATCGCCGCCGTCGTCGAGGCGAGCGCGGTCGACGACGACGTGTCGTGGGACACGGTCCGGCGGCTGGCGGACGCGTTCCCCGGCGATCCGGGGATCGCCATCTCGCTGCTCATGCACACAGCCGTGCTGTCGGCGGGTGAGGCGCTCTATCTGCCGGCCGGCAACATCCATGCCTACCTGGAGGGGACCGGCATCGAGCTCATGGCGGCGAGCGACAACGTGCTGCGCGGCGGGCTCACCCCCAAGCACGTCGACGTGCCCGAGTTGCTGAAGGTGCTCGACTTCCGGGCGCTGCCCGTTCCCTTCCTCGAGCCCGAGCGGCCGTTGCCGGGCGTCGCCGTGTACCGGCCGGATGTGCCCGACTTCGTGCTGACCGTCGTGTCGCCGGATGCCGCGGTCGCCGGCCTGACGTTGCCGCTCACCGGCCCGGCCATCGCGTTGTGCACGAGCGCGGCCGTCACGATCGACGGTCACGAGCTGGAGCGCGGTCACGCCGTCTACGTGGCCGACGAGCCGTCGCTCGCCGTCTCGGGCGACGGCATGCTGTTCGTCGCCTCGACGGGGCGTGCCACGGCGTGAGCGATGGGGGATTCCCCATGGTGCTGATGCGTCGATCCCGATAGGTTCGGCGCCATGCGAATCGTGTCGGCCGCCAGGGGCGCCGTGGCGGCGGGCGCCCTTCTGCTCGTCCTCGCCGGATGCGGTCTCCCG